>Ga0206682_10000501_pt1 | contig 42708 bp, 32 predicted proteins | sample M240m12015metaG_FD_155444 | JGI IMG/M metagenome (GOLD analysis project Ga0206682, IMG submission 155444) | Ammonia-oxidizing marine archaeal communities from Monterey Bay, California, United States - M2 40m 12015 | ecosystem: Environmental > Aquatic > Marine > Intertidal zone | place: USA... | reverse complement strand
GTATTGATCACCCAGCGGTGTGCCTCGGGTAAGGCAGCGAGGTGCCCGCGTATGAGATGGCTTGCATCTCCGGTCACCCCTTGTAGCGCAACTTTAGTTGGCTACGGAACTGGTTACGTCCGTGTGCGGTTTTGCTGTTTTTAAATACCCGGCTTTAGCCAACTCGCGAATATCGTGCTAAACCAGCCGTTTACTCTTAGTTGTGAAAAAGTAGATGGAGATCAAGTTAAATTGGGCCCCGCAAAAATGAATTTGCCTTGTAAACTTACTCAATGTACGGATCTATCTCATGCACCAGAATGCTCATATGGAAGTATTAGCGGCGAGCCAAAATTGGATAGCTGGCTTTAATCGCGGTGATTTGGCCGCAATGGTACGCGGCTATACTAAGAACGCTTCAATGCATCCGCGCCCCAATCCATTGTGCTTAGGGCAAGCAGAAATTGAGAGTTTTTGGTCCGGTTTGTTGGCTGCCGGCGCCAGCGAGTTGGTCTATTCCAATATTCGTCTGACCATTGAAGGTGAGGGCCGGGCGCGCTTAGCTGCAGATTGGTCAATGAACGTTGCGGCTGGTGTTATCACCAATGAGTTGTGGATTAAGCAAGAAAACGGTCAGTGGTTGATTGCACAAGACGACTTTGACATCTTGCGTCAAAGCACTGGCAGCATTGCTGAATTTGTCAGCCAATTTCATGCTAATTTAACTTCTTGGTTTACTGGGGCCAACGACTCAGGTGCAGCGTGGTCTGCCTTAAAGTATGCGTGTCCCGATAATATGGTGCTGGTGTATCCCAGTGGGGCCAAGCTCTCTGGTGCAGAGTTTGTGCAAAGTATTAGTAATCATCCACGTAATAACGCCGGATTTTTGGCGACCGTTGAGCAGATACAAGTATTGTCTGAGTCCACCAACGAAGGGCTCGTAGCATATGTGGAAGTGCAAGCTGGGGCTGAGAAATCAACAGCCGAAAACCGCCGCTCTGCGCTTGCTATGGTGCAACGAGGTCCGCTGGGCTGGTGCTGGCGGTATATTCAGGAAACAAGTTTGGGGTAGCCGCTTACGCGCCTATTGCAACGTCAGCAACGTCTGTCCCTTACTCACTTTGCTTGGTATCGTGGTGTTGAATCTTTTTTGGTTGAAAACCTAAGGCTGACAATGAAACTATATACGGTACCTGCTGCGCCAAATCCCACTAAAGTAATGCTCTATATCGCCGAGCGCGAAGCTGCCGGCATTGACATGGGTATTGAACAAGTACGAGTTAATACGCTAAAAGGTGAACAAAATGCACCCGAACACTTGTCCCGTAATCCGTTTGGCGCACTGCCGGTTTTGGAGCTTGAGGATAGCCGCTATTTGACCGAGTCGCTCAGCATCATTCATTTCCTTGACGAAAAATTCCCCCAAAACAGCATGCTTTCTAGTGACCTAGTGGAACGCAGTTTTGCTCGTGATTTGGAGCGAATTGTTGAGCTACGTATTGCGACGCCTATTGCCCGTTATGTGCATGTGACCAATTCACCTTTCGGCTTGCCTGCGGACCCCAAGGCAGCGGCGGAAATTGAAGCCAGCCTACCAAAGGCGCTGGCTTATATAGAGGAAATACTCAGCGACGGACGTAGTCTTTTGCGCGGGGATAGTGTTTCTATCGCTGACTGCACGTTGCAAAGCGGGCTGCAATTTGCCCGCTTCGGCAAGGCAGAGGTTATAGGCGACTATCCGAACATCCAAGCCTGGGACCAAGCCTATCGCGCTCGGCCCGCAGCCCTATCTGTGCTTAAGTTCTAATACTGTCGACTATGTATAAGCCTGCTGGTGCGGCCCGGAGAATTATTTTGCAGGCCAATATTGGTCTTTGAGCAGGCGCTTATACAGTTTGCCAGTGGGCAATCGAGGCAACTCGTCGAGGAAATCGACTGATCTAGGTATCTTATATCCTGCCAAGTTATCCTTGGCGTAGGCTATAAGATCCTCGGCTAGGCTGTCATTGCCTTCAATACCCGCCATAGGCTGTACAACAGCTTTTACCTCTTCGCCAAAATCGTCATTGGGTATGCCAAAAACTGCAACGTCTTGCACAGCCTCGTGCATGATCAGAGCATCTTCAATTTCTCGTGGGTAGATGTTTACGCCGCCAGAAATGATCATATACGCCTTTCTATCCGTCAGAAATAGGAAGCCATTTTCATTGAGATAACCAACGTCGCCCAGTGAAGTCCAGTTGTTATGCACTGGGTGAGTGGCGCTGGCTGTTTTATCTGGCGCGTTATGATATTCAAAATTTCTTTCCGGCAGCTCAAAATAAATCAAGCCTTCGTCGCCTTGGGCTTGTTCAACGCCCGCTTCGTCGCAAATGTGCACAACGCATAGGTGTGCTTTGCCTACTGAGCCAGGGTTAGCTAACCATTCTTGGGGACCAATTATTGTGAAGCCATTGCGTTCAGTACCAGAGTAGTACTCCCACAAAATGGGTCCCCACCAATCCATCATTTGATGTTTTATTTGTGCCGGGCAGGGCGCAGCAGCATGAATAGCACATTGGTGACTGCTCAAGTTGTACTTCGATAGCGTTTTTTCGTCTAACTTAAGCATGCGGATAAACATGGTAGGCACCCACTGGGAGTGGGTGATTTGGTATTGCTCAATGTATTTGAGCGAAAGTTCTGGGTCGAAACGCTCCATCATTACCACGCTGCCACCTAAGGCCAGCGTGCGCATGCAGTAGCCAAAAGGTGCTGCGTGATAGAGCGGCGCTGGTGACAGGTAGACGGTGTCTGCGTCGAGACCGTAGGGATTGTTGGGTTCAACGCCTGGGATACCCTCGCTGACATGCTTTCCTGACAGGGGGCGTTTAATGCCCTTAGGTTGGCCAGTGGTGCCTGAACTATAGAGCATAGAGTCGCCAGCAGGTTGTTCAGCCAATGGCGTGATGTCTTGCTCGGCTACAGCGCCTAGGTAATCCTCAAAGCCGCCAAGGTTGCCGTCGTTGTCACCACGAATAAAACGGTGTGGGCAATTAGGGATTAAATCTAAAAGCTCTGCAGTGATATCCAAGTCGCTTGAGGTGAAAAGCACCTGGGTGCCTGAATCTTCAATAATATAGGCCGCTTCCTCTGCCGTTAAATAGCGGTTGATACAAGTGATATACAAACCAGAGCGATAGGCACCCCAAGCGATTTCAAAAAACGACAGGTGATTTTCCATCAAAATTGAAACATGGTCTCCGGGTTTTAAGCCGCGTGCCTGAAGAAGGTTAGCTACTTGATTGGAGCGCTGGTCTAATTCTAGCCATGAAACTTCTTCGCCAGTAGCTGCGTGTATTAATGCTGGGGTGTTTGGTTTGACCTGCGACCAATGTCCTGGGTACATAAAAATCCTTAGTTTTATGGTTGCGCTGGGCAAGTCAATAAAATTATTTGGGTAGCCGTTGTGCCCAGCTCACTTTGATAGCGCGGTAGGTTAAAGCATTTCGCCTGCAATGACTTCTAACGCCTCTGGCTGCCGACAGCCCAGAAGCATTGACGCTACGCGGCCATGATTGCCGGCAGTCTTCCAGCGCTGCAAGCGTTCCTTAATTCGCTCAGCCGGGCCTACCAAGTGACATGCATCAATTAGCTCTGCGGGTACAGCGGCAGCAGCTTCGTCTTTGCGTCCGGCCAAAAACAGATCCTGTATTTTGACGGCTGCATCTTCAAAACCCAATGCCTTGGCATAGTTGTTGTAAAAATTTTTGTCGCGCGCGCCCATGCCTCCAATATATAGCGCCATGTTTGCGCGGATAGGCATCATGCATTGTTCCACGTCATCACCCATAGACACCGTGACAAAGGGCGAGACTTCAAATTGCGCCATGTCTTTGTCGCCGGCTTTGGCAAAGCCCTCTTGGATAGGTGCTGAAAATACGTCGTGTTTTTCAGGGTCCATCCAGATAGGGAAAAAGCCATCACAAACCTCTGCGGCAGCGGCAACACCTTTGGGCGTAATGTTTGCGGCAAAAATTGGAATGTCTTCTTCGCAGTGCAAAATACTTTTCAAAGGCTTACCCAAGCCCGTGGCACCTGCGCCGGTGTAGGGTAGTTGGTAGAGTTCGCCTTCAAAACTCAGTGGACCTTCGCGTTTAAATATCTGCTTCATAATCTGCACATATTCTTTCAGTCGTGTGACGGGTTTGCCGTAAGGTACGCCGTGCCAGCCTTCGACAACTTGGGGGCCAGATGCCCCTAAACCAACAATAAAACGGCCGCCAGAAAGTTCCGCTAAACTCATTGCTGTCATGGCAGACATAGCCGGCGAGCGTGCAGGCATTTGCATAATTGCAGTACCGACTTTGATCTTGCTGGTATGGGCAAGCATCCAAGTTGCCGGCGTGACGGCGTCGCCACCCCAAGCCTCTGCTGTCCATACTGAGTCGAAACCCAGTGTCTCGGCGTGTTTAACTACGCCCATGTCCACTTTGACGCGTGGGCCAATATTTCCTGCTAATAGACCTAATTTCATTGCCTTTTCCTCCCGGTTCTCTCTATTTGCTCAGAGCACTCTTTCGTCTCTACTCTTTTCTCTACTCTGCACTCTATGCGTTCCATGCTTTAGATTTTCGCGCGCCCAGCGCGGTTGCAGTGAGCGCGCTAATTTTTAACTCCAGCCTTTTTAGGCAGCGTTACCCTCAGTTAACAGCTTTTCGTTCATCTCTTGGGTGTCTGCTAAATCGCCGCGCATTGTGCGCGCGCCAATGAAGTAGTGGCATGCAGCCCAAACGTTAACCAAAACTGCCGCGCACATAGCGTAACGTATTGAGTAAATGCCAAAGTCCGGGGTCAGTATGTCGCTCAGAACCCCGACAAAGTATGGGCCAAGGCCCATGCCAATAAGGTTAAGGACGAAAAGTAAAATAGCAGAAGCAACCGCTCGCATGCGCAGTGAAACTAACGCTTGGGTCATAGCGAAAGATGGCCCCAAATAGGCGTTACCTAAGACGGCAACCATCATGAGTGAGGCGACAACCGCCCACACGCCTCCGTATAGGTAGGCCACCAATTGGAATGGCACCATAACCAGTGTGGCTATGCCCGGAACCCAAAAGTACCAGCGTTTGTCGTCCGTGCGGTCTGAGAGTTTGTCGGAAATATAACCGCCAAAGAATGTACCGATGGCACCAATACCCGCAATCAAGGCCAAAATACTGCCAATGTCGGTAAGCGACATTTCATGGATACGAATAAAGAAGGGTGCATTCCAGGTGCCTGCCCCGTAGCTGACAAAAGCGTGCAAGCCGGCAGCGAAGGCAAGGTGTCGAAAGGAGGTCTTGCTCCAAAGCAGTTTAAGAACAGTACTTACTGGTGGCGGTGGAGCAGTGTTAATTGGTGGTGCTGAAGGCGCGTCGAGTTTTATGTCAGACATGCCTCTGGGGGGCTCGCGCAAAGTAAACCAAACTATAAAAGCAAAGATAATGCCGGGTACGCCAACCAAGAAAAAGGTATAACGCCACCCCACGGTATCGGCGCCCCAGCCACCCACAAAACTACCAATCATTGTGCCAAGGGGTATGCCTAGCGCGTAAATAGACAGCGCCGTGGCACGAGTTTCGATTGGGAAATAGTCAGAAATCAGCGAGTGGCTGGGGGGGCTAGCGCCAGCCTCGCCAATGCCAACGCCAATTCTTGCAAGCAACAGGGTTAAGAAATTATTTGCCAGGCCACATATGGCGGTCATTGCGCTCCATATCACCATAGACACTGCGAGAATTTTTACTCGACTGCGGCGGTCAGCCAATGCGGCAATAGGAATGCCTAAGAAAGTATAAAATACCGCGAAGGCGAGCCCGCCAAGGAACCCTAACTGGGAGTCTGTTAGCGCCAGCTCCAATTTAATGGGTTCAAGTAACAGCGACAAGATAGACCTGTCGACGAAATTAATAATGTAACCAATGAGAAGTATACCCAGCGCATACTTCCGATAGTTTGGCCCAATAGTTGTTGCTTGCGACAAAGCCCTTCCCCTCTCGTCTAACCTACTATTATTGTTCGTTCAGGCCTAGAGCCTGTGTTTTTACAAATTATTTGGGTTGTCTATTCGACAACCACCACTGCATTGTTTGTGAAACCAATTCAGCTGCATCTTGCTGCACAAAGTGGTTTGCGTTGGGTGCGGTGACAATAGTCACATCGTTATCTACCCAATCCCATGTGTTGTTTAATCCGTTAGAGTGTAAGGCGGTATCTTTGAGGCCGTGAAAAATAAGTACCGGCATGGGCAAACGCGGCGAAGCGCCAGCATCTGCCACTGGGCTGTTATTTTCAGCGGTTGGATAATTGGCCTTATAAAAGTTCAGCATGCCGCTGAAGCTACTGCGCTTGAACGCTTCTGTATAGTGGTAGCGGACTTCTTTGTCGCTGACCCACCCGGACAAATTTTCAGCGGTCATAGGTCCACCAAACAAAATGTCAGGGTCTGTAGGCGAGCCTGCTATAAATTTGCGCGCGTAGTCACTGTTTCGTTGTTGTTCCTTATTTGTCGCCAGTTCTCTGGCCATACCGTTCGGGTGGGGTAGGTTCAAAATGACTAAGTTGTCGACCATTTGCGGTAGGTTAAAGGCTACTTGCCAGGCCACTGCGCCGCCCCAATCGTGGCCTACCACTGTGGCACTGGATGCGCCTTGCGCTCTGATCACCGCAGCTACATCGCCGACTAAGTTAGGCATGGCATATTGGGCAACGCCCTCAGGTTTGTCGCTGAGGTTGTAGCCTCGTTGGTCCATGGCCACAACAGTGAAGTTTTCTTTCAGCGCGTTGATCTGGTGTCGCCAGGTGTACCAGTAATCTGGAAAGCCGTGAATCATAACGACCAAGGGGCCTTGCCCCGTTTTCACATAGTGGATTTTTACGCCCTTGTTGTCGGCATAGCCGTGGGTTACTTCGTCTAATAGATCTGCATTGAGCATTGGGCTGAACACCGCTGTCATGAATAAAAGTAGTTTTCTCATAGGTCCCCGCATTTGTTTACGTATCAGTGCGTGCGTCTCGCCATTGCACTATTGCGCCATTGAAGCGGGCTGTCGCGGTATATATTGCAAGCTGGCTATTTGCGGCCCCATAGCGCTAATTGATACTAGTTAACTCTCTGCGGCGCACAGTCTATTTGTAATCCCTCAGGCTTAACCCTAACACTGGTTTGAAAACCTTAAAAGTACTCCAAGGTAGCAATAATTCGGGCAATAAGCCGGGCAATTGAGCGGGGCGAGGCGTGGGGTTTTGGCTCGAGTTTTGATTCGAGTTTTGACTGGCGCTTTGAGCGGGGTTTTCAGTTGGAATGCGCTAGGGCGCAGTGGTCTTTTGGGTAGGGGTATAAAACGGCGCTGTAAATAGACAGTTACAGCGAGCGGGCAGGTTCCTAGCGACGCACTCTGCGTTTAAGACGGTCGAGCTTTTCTTTCCACATCTGAAAAGCTTCAGGGTCGCCGCCACGGTCGGGGTGCAGTTTTTGACACATGCGACGGGCCTCTTGAATTTCGGCCACGGGAATGACCAGTTCAAGCCCCAACTCTTTTATTTCCGCGGGGCTTAAGGTTTTAACTGGACTGGCAGCCTCTGGTGGTGAATAAAAGCCGTGCCAGTTCCCCGAGCCTTTTGTGGCATAGGAGACTGGCCCTGATAGGCCCAATTTCCATGGGTGATTTTTTGCAGGCTTTTTCATATTGGCTTTCTAATTATTTAGGCCTTAAGCCTAGAATTTTGGTCAAATTTTGACAAGTAAAACAGGCACACATTGGCTACCTATTCAGCACCGATGTTCGACTTTAAGCAGAACGGGCGGCCTCCTCTCTGGCTGCTCGAACTTTATCGTTGCTTTGATTGAAGAGAATGTTTTGGCGCGCCTTAGTTTCCTCTTCAGTGAGCTCTTTTTTGCCCAAATCAGCGCCTACTTTGCGACCCGTTTGTACCGCAGGTCTTGAGGCGACAAGATCAACCCAGCGTTTAAGGTGGGGAAAGGTTTGCCAAACATTTTCGTCAAGCATACGCCCAAGCAAAAATGCCCAAGGCCAAGCTGCCATATCCGCAATTGAATACGCTTCCCCGGCTAAGTAAGTGTTGGCAGAAAGCTGCGCATCCATAACACCGCTGAGGCGATCTACTTCACCCATAAACCGCTTAACGCCGTATTCCAGCTGGCTGGGGTCATCTGTGATATTGCGCGCGTAGTTTTTGAAGTGGTTGGCGTTGCCCATCATTGGGCCCAAGTTCGCCATTTGCCAGTGAACCCATTGCAAGACTTTGTAGCGTTCAGGGCCTTCCTCGTCCGTCAGGGCTGGTAGGAATTTTCCGGTCTTGTCCGCTAGATATTCGAGAATTGCGCCGGACTCAAATAGGCCAATGGCCTCGCCACCGCCGTTTGGCGCATGGTCGACAATGGCTGGCATGCGATTGTTCGGGCTGATGCGTAGGAAGTCGGGTTTGAATTGGTCGCCGCCGCCAATATCTATGGGCACCAAATTATAATCTAGCCCACATTCCTCGAGCATAATGGTGACCTTCCAGCCATTAGGCGTGGGCCAATAGTGGCAATCTATCATCTGTTTACTCCCCAAAAAGAATGCTTGCAGCTACTGCAACTTAAACGCCTAGTTGCACTCGCGCCAGCCGATAAGGTTAATGCAATTTCACTCAATTTGTTGAGAAAGTTCGCGTATTGGCGTATTCCTTTGTCGGCGTTAAAAGTTTTTACTGTTCGACAGATGGGGCGATATAGATCAGCGCTTGCCTGGACGCCAATTATTGATGTGGGGGTAATGCAATGCTGAATAGATTTGGTTTTAGGAAGGGGGAATTATGACAAGGGAAAATACACCGCAACTATCCATGCGCTTAAAGGGCAAATCGGCGGTGATTACCGGTGGTGCCAGTGGTATGGGGCGCTCTACTGTATTACGTTTTTTGGCTGAAGGTGCAAATGTAGTGGTTGCTGATTTTAATCAAGCAACGGGCGCAACGCTCATGCAGGAAGCCGAGACGTTAGGGTTTGCTGGCCGCATCGTTTTTGTTGCCACTGATGTGGCTGTTGAAAACGATGTCGCAGCGGCACTCGCCTTAGCGGTAGATACATTTGGTCAGTTAGATATTGTGTTCAACAACGCCGGAGTTGGGGGCGCCATTGGCCCTTTGACTGAAACCACCACAGAATCTTGGGATTACACCATGGATGTTTTAGCTAAAGGTGTTTTTCTGGGCATTAAACACGCTGCACGGATTATGCGTAGCCAAGGCACAGGCGGTTCAATTATTAATACCGCTTCAATTGCTGCGCTGAGTGGCGATGCAGGACCGTTGGTTTATTCTGCGGCTAAGGCTGCGGTTGTGAGTATGACGAAGTCTGCGGCGGTGGAGTTGGCGCAAGAGCGCATTCGGGTGAATGCCATCTGTCCCGGTTTTATTGCAACGCCGCTAGCCGACGGGGGCAAGCCAGAAAAAACCAGAGAAAACTTCAGTCGCGCGCAACCTTGGCCGGAATATGGTCAAGGCGATCACATCGCTGGCGCGGCGCTATTTTTCGCCAGTGACGATTCTGTTTTTGTGACCGGAGATGCACTGGTGGTTGATGGTGGCCTTACAGCCGCAGGTCCAGAATTGTCGCGTAAGTTTCCCCGGACCTCTGGTCGCAATTCTAGGGTAGCTGGTGTGACAAAGGGCAGTACTGGCGAAAAACCTGAGTTGAAATCGCTCTGATATATAACAGCGCCGCGGCACCTCGTCTAAATGATCAAAAGGTCTAGGTATGAGTTTTACAGGAAGTAGTAGTGACGCAGCATCTAGGCCACTATCAATAGCCGGCACTCCAGCGGCATCGCCTTTGGGTTATTACAGTTGGACCTTTGGTCAATGTGCTCGCGACCCCTTTTATATTGCGGTAGTGATTTATATATTCTTTCCCTACTTCAGTAATGTGGTTGTGGGCGATCCAGTTGCAGGGCAGGCTTTGATTGGTTACCTAAATGCCGCTGCTGGCGCCATTATGGCGCTAACAATTCCTTTTCTTGGCGCTATTGCGGATAAGGGCGGGCGACAAAAACCATGGCTTGCTGCCTCTGTGCTGCTGATTGGTTTGGGTGCTATTGCCTTATGGTGGGTTAAACCCGCGGGTGCAGGGTTAAGTGTGCTGCAAAGCTTGGCTGTGTTGTTGGTTATTTTGGTGGTATTTGCATATTCCGAAGTCTTTCATAACGCCATGCTGCCCAGAATAGCGCCGGTTGATAAAACCGGCCTGATCTCAGGTATGGCGTATTCGCTCGGCAATCTAGGCGGCCTTTCGCTGATGCTTTTCGTGCTATTTGCCTTCGCTTTGCCGGGTACGCAGGATTGGTCGTTCTTGCCTACACAGCCTTTGTTTGGGCTTGATCAAGCGACTCACGAACACGACCGTATTGTCGGGCCGATTACCGGTATTTGGGTATTGTTGTTTTCCTTGCCAGTATTGCTCTTCACCCCAGATGGCAAGGCAACTAACCTAGGGTTGTCTGAGGTAGTAAGGTCAGGATTAACGGATGTGCTTGAGACCGTTAAGCAGCTAAAGCATTACGCTAATATCGCCCGGTATTTATTGGCGCGTATGTTCTACAACGACGGCATGGTTGGCGTGCTTGTGTTTGGTGGCATCTATGCGTCAGGCACCTTTAATTGGGGCTCCACTACGCTTTTGATATTTGGCTTGTGCACTAGTTTGTCTGCCATGGTGGGCGCATATCTGGGTGGGTTGCTGGACGATAAACTGGGTTCAATGAAAACTCTAAAAATTGCTGTGGGCATGAGTTCTTTAATACTGTTGACGTTGGTGTCCTTCCAGCCAGGGACAATATTCTTTGTAGTCCCTGTATCTACTGAAACAGTTTGGAGCTTTCCCTATTTCAGTACCGCTGCCGAAATAGCCTATTTTTGCACCAATCAATTTTTTGCTTTGTTTTTTGTCACGGGGTTGTCTGCCTCGCGTACGTTGATGGCGCGCATTTCGCCCCCGCAAATGGCGGCGCAGTTTTTTGGACTTTACGGACTGAGCGGTTCGGTGACGGCCTTTCTTGCACCTCTACTGGTTGCCACCACAACAACCTACTTTCAGTCACAACGGGCGGGTTTTGCATCCCTAGTCATACTTATGCTCATTGGCGGCGTCATGCTACTTTGGGTAAAAGAAACGCAGTCAACGGTAGCGCCGCGAGAGAATAGCTAACTAGACCTGGTTATCGGGCTGTTGGTTGACTAGAACTAGTCATTCGGCCTCTGGCCCACAACCACCTCACTGACTTGCCACCCGTAGCGCACAGATTTTGCTTCTATTGTGTTAACAGGCGTGTTGGTAGAAGTGTTAGCAGAAGTACTTGTAGAAGCGTTAAGCGAAACTGGTTGAGTATAAAGTTGCCAAGGGCTGTTGCCAGCTAGACGGTAACCAATACTCGCCCCAATGGGGCTGGTGATCACGGCCTGTTGCCCCTGCCAAGTTATTTTCACGGAGGGCGTTTGGCGGATGTTGCCGGCATCAAGAAATTCTTCGCGCATAACGCTCTCTGGCACAACGGTGGTATCACCTACCCGAAGAATAAACTCATCCAACGCATTGCGCATAGTGTTGCGCACCTGGGTCATCTCTAATGCCTGGGCAAGATTGTTTAACTCATGTGGATCTTTGCGTATGTCGTATAGCTGTTCACGGCCTGCAGGTAGAAACCATGCGTCCTGCGCTGGTGGTAACAATCCCGCTTGGTGCGCCGCTCGCCAAGCACGTGTCATATCTAGGTTGTCTCTGTAGGCCAGCGCATGACCGCCGGGGACTTGCGGGAAGTCACTGCGAATATATTTGTAGTCATGGCTACGTATGGCCCGTTGCTTGTCTATGACTTCATCTATTCGATCTCGTGAGGCGTAGATGTATCGTCTTGGCCCGCGCTCGCGGCTTGTTTTAGTGCTGCCGAGGCCTTGGAGAAAATCTCTGCCGTGGAGGTAATCGGGTGGGCTAATGCCTGCCAGTTGTAAGATAGTCGGTGCTAGGTCTACAAAGCTGATCAGTTGACTGGTTAGCGCTGCGTTGTTGTCCTCACTATACCCTTGGACCTGTGGGCGAAGAGCGGCGAGGGTGCCTTTAGCTAACTGCTCAGGCACATAAATAATCATGGGGACATGAATGCCTGTATCTAATAATTCTCGCTTGGCGCGGGGTAAGCCGTCGCCGTGATCGGTGGTCCAAACAATAATTGTCGATTCCGCCAGGCCATCTTTTTCTAAGGCGGCCAAAATAGCGCCGACTTTTGCATCCATTGTACGAATGTTGTCGTAGTGTCGAGCAATGTCCTGCCTAACTTCAGGCAGGTCAGGGTAGTAAGGGGGTAATTCGATTGCGTTTGGATTGGTCTTGCTCGGGGCGACTAACCCTAGTGCTTGACGAAATTTTTGTGTGCCGGCGTGAATCTGACTGTGGGGTTTGCCGGTGGCGCGCATAACCCCGCTTTCATGAGTTTCGAGAAAATTGATAAGACCGAAAAAAGGCTGTTCTTTTGCTCGTAAATGCCAGGGTGAGGCTGCAGCGGTTTGTGGAAATTGGCCGAGATCGCCTTCGCTATCCCAGAGTGTAAATGGGCCACTGTTGGCGTATACGCCACTGAACTGGTAATCCAATTTACGGTCGGTAAAAGTGAAGTAGCCTTGGCTGCGTAGAATTTCTGGAAATGCTCTGAGTGACTTGGGTGGCTGCGCAAAGTAAGGGCCGAGGGGGCCTGTGGATGTGCGCATATTTTGCGCGCCGAAGCTGATTTGGTGTTGGCCGGTAATGAGTGCTGCGCGACTGGGTGCGCAAACGCCGGCGGTGGTAAATACTTGCGTAAATCGAGCGCCATTATTGGCCAGCTTATCTAAGTTTGGCGTGTGGGCTATGGTATCACCGTAGCTGCCTAGTCTTGTCCCTAGGTCCTCGGCAACCAAGAGTAGAATGTTGGGTTGTTGTGTGTCAGCGGGGCTTGCTGCCGCTGCAGTAAACGAAAACGCTAACAGAAGCGTTGGCAAAACTATTCTGGCTAGGTAGGGTTTACAGTACATTACGAGTCTCGTTGGTTGATGTTCTAGGTTCGTTGGGTGGCTATAGATAGATAACCGACAGCAGGTAACTCAAAGTGATCCACATAATTAGTGTCAGCGGCAACCCCACTTTAACAAAGTCGCCAAAGGTGTAGTTGCCTGCGCTCATCACCAGTAAATTCGTTTTGTAGGCCATAGGTGTGGCGTAGCTCATGTTCGCACCAAATAAGACGGCTAATACAAAGGCTTCAGCTGGTAGCTGTAAATAGTTGGCTATGCCAATTGCGATGGGTGTGCCAATCACGGCGGCAGCGTTGTTTGAGACCACATTGGTCAAAATTGCCAGCAACAGCATCAGCGCAGATAAAATAATTGTTGGGCTTGCGCCTTGGGTGGCAAAGAGAAATATTTCCGTGAGATAAATAGTTGCTCCGGTTTTTTGCAGCGCCATACCCAGCGCCAGACTTGAGGCCACTACAAAATAGACAGACGGGCTGACCGCTCGGATTGCTGCACCAGTGCTCAGGCAACGCGTGAGTAACATCGCCGCTGTGCCGGTTAGTGCAGCCACCGATATGGGTAACAAACCGGTACCCGCCAAAACCACGACGCTGGTAATAATGGCGAGTGCGATAGGAGCTTTTTCTGTCTTTGGCAGTGTAATGCTGCCATCTAAGACTAAAAATTCGGTAGAGCTTTTGAGCTGGCTGACCTGGTTTTTTGCGCCCTGTAGCAGCAGGACATCGCCAGGTCTGAGAATGACTTGTTGTATCTCTTGGCTTGCTTGCCAAATATCTTTGCCCGCTCTATGCAGGGCTAACACGACCAGTTGGTGTTGTTGAATAAAGCGGGTTTCACCAAGGTTGGTTTGGTCTAGATCTGAGCCTTGTACAACTGCTACCTCAACCAATGTTTGGTCGTCAGCGGTGAGGGGGTGCTCATCGGAGATAGGTGTTGTTGAATAGGCAGAGGTTTCTTCGGAGAGGTTTTTAGATGCATTTCTCGATGTATTTTTAGAAGAATCGGCTTGGGGTTTTTCAATGTCAGCATAAAGTACTCCCTCCAAAGCTTCCTCATATTGTTTGAGGTTTTGCGGCGTGTCGCGTATCCGTAGACGATCTCCTTCGGCCAATATCAGATCTGGCAGTGGCATGACGACGGTGTCGTCGCGCAATATTCTCTGCACCTGCATGGTGGGTCCTGCGGCGGTTCTGGCCTCGGCAAACGTCTTACCAATCATATGACTGTCTGGACTTATTTGTAGGCGTGCTTCAAATAGTCTGGGTGAGTGGTCGCTCAGGTTTGAGCTGCGGTCCGGTAATAATTTCGGCGCAATGAGCCAAAGATAGAGAAGGGCCACACCACTAGAGAGCAATGCCGGTAAGGCGAAATCGAACATGCCAAATTCCTTTAGCCCTTGTTCTTGTGCAAGGCTGACCACCAGTAGGTTAGTAGAAGTACCAATGGTGGTCGCCATGCCGCCAACTAAGGTGGCAAAGCCCATTGGCATGAGGACTTTCGAGGGCGACTTATTAGTGCGCAGACACACTGAAATAAGTATGGGCAACAGCAATACGACAATTGGCGTGTTGTTGACGAACGCAGACAGCACGCCCCCCACAATGAGGGTCAGCAGCAGTGAGAAAACCGGCGCTTTACCCCATAGGCCTGACAGTATTCGCCCCACAGGTTCTAGCGCACCGGTGCGCACTAAGCCTTGGCCCAACACCATAAGGGCGCACACACTGATCAGTGCTTCATGAGCTAAACCGGCAAAAAAGTCGGTGGCTTTTACCTCTTCAAACGGCGCGACGGCAAAGCCCAGGACAATGATGCCAAGCAAACACAGCGCGGTGATTTCAAGTTTTAGTTCTTCTCTGCTGAACAGCACTAGGGCGACCACCGTTAAAGCCATCATGGCAATCGCATGGGGGTTAGGTAAGTGGGGCATTTCAATCATGTGGCGTCCAATTTGTGCAAGGTGGTAAGTGCAAGATTTTAAAAAGGCGCGGTGACCTTTGGGGCTACTGAACGAAGCCTACTTCTGTTATCAATTTAGATCTATGCCGGTGCTTTTGGCTACTATGCAGTACACTTGCGCAGCTTTATTATGGGCGGGTCTTGAATGTGGCCTGAGAGGCGGATATTCGAGTAATCAATCTTCGTGAATGATAGGGTGCGCAGCGCGGCGATTGCACAGCGCCTTTGCGGTTGTTTGGTGGTCACGCAGTTAAAAGTTTATAAAAAGATACGTCTTAGTAGCAGAAGGAAAGGGAAAGTAGGCTCATGTCAGAAGCTCATGTTGAAGAAATTGAAAAAGATGATCTATACAAAGTTCGTCATAGTTTAGCGCACGTTCTGGCTCAGGCTGTTTTGGAGATTCGCCCCGGTAGCACTCTAGGGTTTGGTCCGCCTATTAGTGATGGCTTTTATTACGACTTCATTTTGTCTGAGCCGCTTACGGAAGAGGATTTTCCTGCGCTGATGCAAAAGATGAAGAAGATCATTAAGAAAGGTCAGCGTTTTGATCGCGAAGACCTTTCGGCAGAAGATGCGCTTGCGCGCATTAATGAGATGGGCGAACCGTACAAAATGGAATACGGCGCTGAGTTGATTGAGAAGAACCGATTGGAAAGCCTGTCTTTTTATCGCAACGGACCCTTCTTGGATATGTGCGAGGGGCCACATGTTCACACCACAAAGGACATTCCCCGCGACGCCTTCAAGTTGAGGAGCGTGGCCGGTGCTTATTGGCGCGGTAACTCCGACAACGTCATGATGACACGGATTTATGCTTGGGCCTTTCTTGATAAGGAAACCCTCGACGCTCATGTAGAAGCTTTTGAAGAAGCCCAAGCCCGTGACCACAAGAAGTTAGGTCGTGAGCTGGGTATTTACACGATTGATAACGATATTGGTAAAGGTCTTCCTTTGTGGCTGCCCAACGGCACCATTATCCGTGATGAGTTAGAAAACCTTGCCAAGGAGTTGGAGTTCAAAGGGGGTTATTCCAGAGTGGCCACACCCCATCTGGCCAAGGAATCTTTGTATCACACCACGGGCCACCTACCTTATTACGCTGAAGACATGTATCCACCCATGGAGCTGCTTGAATCCGCTCTAGAGGGTGAAGGCGGTGCAGAGGGAGAAGAAGGAGAGGGTGGCGAGCGGGTTGTCAAAGAATCTTATCGCCTGCGCCCGATGAATTGCCCACATCACCATAAAGTTTTTTCTGCCGAACCGCGCAGTTATAGAGATTTGCCTTTGCGCTTGGCCGAATATGGGCAGGTTTATCGCTTTGAAGACTCTGGCGCCGTCAGCGGTTTGGTCCGAGTGCGTGGTATGTGTATGAATGATGCGCATATCTACTGCACCAAAGAACAGATTAAGGACGAGTTCAAATCTGTTATGGCCATGTACCAAGACGCTTACCGAATTCTTGGCTTAGACAATTTTCATGTACGCCTTTCGAAGTGGGATCCAGAAGACCCCAAGGGCAAGGAAAAGTTTGTCGATAATCCACAAGCTTGGCGCGACTCCGAGCAAGTACTTGAAGAGGTGCTTAATGAATTGGCAATCGATTATAAGATTGGTTTAGGCGAGGGTGCTTTCTACGGACCCAAGATAGACATTCAGTTCAGCACCGTTACTGGCCGAGAAGAATCTGTTTCCACTGTGCAGTTAGATTTTGCCGTACCTGAACGCATGGGCTTGAAGTATGTGGGTTCAGATGGCGAAGAGCACACGCCGTTTTGTATTCACCGCGCACCGTTCAGTACTCATGAACGAATGGTTGCATTTTTGATTGAGCATTTTGCCGGTGCATTTCCCACTTGGCTTGCGCCAATTCAAGTTCAGTTGCTGACGGTTTCGGAACAGTACGACGACTACGCTAACGAAATAGTGGCGCGTTTGCGCAACCAAATGGTGCGCGCAGAGCTGGCACCGTCGAATGACACGCTGCCGAAGAAAATACGTCAGGGTGCAACGCGTAAAATCCCTAATCTATTGATTATTGGTGAGCGTGAAGTGGCAGATGGTACCGTAACGTTGCGTAGATACGGGCATCAACAACAGCAAACATTTGCCGTGGCAGATTTTGAAGCGCTGTTGATTGACGCCATTAAGCAGCGCTTGCCTGAAGTGAATACATCAAGCGCAGATAGCGCCTAATTTTCTAGGTTGTTGCGTTAAGCGCACTCTTTCTCTCAAAGAGTGCGCCAATTGTTTGCCAGGAGTGCTGTAAAAGTCGTTGGGAAAGGTGCTGTGATCGAGGTCTAACCTTCTCCAAAACGCACAAAAGGCCTTGGAACCCCTTGGCTAGAGCCTGCTGCAACGGTGCGTGATGTGTTGTCGGGTAGTTGTTCGTCAACTAAATCTGCCAACACTCGGCCCGCTTCTCGCAGCAATGGATCTTCGCTGACTTCCTCAATAATATCTTTAGCGTCTTTGCCATTTTTGGCGTCCGCTGCCGCATCGCTTTTACCGAGCTGTTGTTGGGGGTCATTTGCCTCATCGTCTTTAACGAGCGCGTTGGCGGCCTCATCTTTGGCCTCGGCTTCCGCTTTTTGCAATTCTTCCAATGCGTCTAACGTTTCTGCGGTAGGTTTGCCAGTTGCCATACGCAGTGTGTTCTCAAGGTCTAAACGCCAAAGGTCATCTTGCGTTCTTTCTTCGCGCCGTACTGCTTCGTTCAGTGATAACACGTCAATTGCTGACTTTTCTTGGCTGCGCTGACTGAGTGCGCGGTAGTATACAAAGTGCGGATTATCCACGGCGCGGCTGTTGTGCTGTTGTTGTAACTTAGGAACAACATTGCCAAGGCTGCCAATGGGGCGATAGTTGGCCGGCTTTATTTTATCCCAAGGCATTGCATCGTCTAGTGTGCTCTCGCCAATTACATCATTGTCTACCAAAGCGGGAAATTTGATGTCGGGTATTACGCCTTGGTGCTGAGTGCTGTCGCCTGAAATTCTATAAAATTTCGCCGCTGTAAGTTTCAGTTGGCCTCTATTGAGTGGGATCAATGTTTGCACTGTGCCTTTACCAAAGGTTTGATTGCCAACAACCAGCGCACGACCATAGTCCTGCATGGCGCCAGCAAAAATTTCTGAAGCGGATGCCGAAAGGCGGTTAACCATAACAGCCATTGGGCCATCCCACGCCAGTTCTAAGTTGTTGTCGCTGAGTACATTGGCGCGGCGTCGCGCAGATTTCACCTGAACCGTAGGGCCAGAGCGAATGAACAGCCCCGTCATGGTGTCCGCCTCTTGCAGCGAGCCGCCTCCATTGCTGCGCAGATCTATGATCAAGCCCTCAACACCCTCATCCTTTAGCGCGGCGACTAAACGTCGTACATCTCTGGTGGTGCTGCGGTAGTTGGGGTCGCCCTTTTGTTGGGCGGCAAAGTCTGCGTAAAAGGTTGGTATTTCAATGACCCCAATAAGCCGCGAGTCGTCTTCACCGAGCGTAATGGTTTTGGCTTTAGCGGCCTGCTCTTCGAGTTTTATCTTGTTGCGCACAATAGTGATATTTTTGTTTTCACCCTCTTTGCTATCAGCCGGCGTAATACTCAGGCGCACAATGGAATCTTTGGGTCCTCGGATGAGTTCTACAACGTCATCTAATCGCCAACCAACAACGTCAATGAGAGGGCCTTGTGCGCCTTGGCCTACCGCAGTAATTTTGTCAGCGGGTTTTAACTCTCCGCCTTTCGCTGCGGGTCCAGCGGGTACCAAGCGGACTACTTCTACATTATCGTCTTCGCTCTTTAGTACGGCGCCTATGCCCTCTAAAGAAAGGGACATGTTTATGTTGAAGTTTTCCGAGGTGCGTGGCGAGAAATACTCGGTATGCGGATCGTATGTGTGAGCAAAGGCATTAATGTAGGCCTGAAAAGCATCCTCGCTCTTGTTGCGCACGGCGATCTTCAGCTGATTCCTGTAGCGCTTGCGCAACTGCTCGGAGATCTCTTCCATGGTTTTGTCACCGAGTTTCATTGCGAGTACTTGGGCTTTGAGGCGTCTGCGCCAAAGATCGTCGTGGGCAGCTTCGTCCTCAGACCATTGAGCATCTTCGCGGCTCACCAAAATAGATTCTTCCCGGCTGAAGTCCAAATTTTCTATGCCACTGTCGATCATTCCGATTAGATAGTTGAGCCGATCTACAATGCGCATTTGATAGCGATTAAAAATCACAAAAGCCGGGTCTAGGTCGCCTTTCTTGAGGGCGTCATCTAAACGGAATCTATACTTTTCAAAGTCAGTAATATCGTTGGCTATAAAGTAATAATGGCCTGGGTCTAATACGGCCAGGTATTTGTCGAAAATATGCTCTGATAATTCATCATTAACGGTCTTGTTGATGTAGTGGTTGCGGCGTAATTGCTCAACAACGATCAGGCTGGTTCTAGGATGAATGTCCAGCGGCGACAAAGTTGGGGCTGTGCGGATTTCTTCCTCAGGTTCTTGAACATTAGTTTGACTGTTGAGGGCACCAGACACGGCTTGTGCTGTTCGACCGGGTATTGCGGTTGCCGCAGCACCGGCCGAGAAAACTTGCGCCGCGGAAGCTAGGCTGAAAATACTCACTAAAACGAGTTTTTGCCAAAAACCGAACGTAGGTGAACGTTGCTGTCGGTTATGGGTGGTAAAAATTTTGCTCATAATTTGCAATGTCCCATTGTCTTAAAAAGTATCTTAAAAAGCGTCGTAAAAAGAGTCATAAAAATGTTTCAACCAGTGCTTCAAGCGCTGTATTCGTTTACGAGGTGGTCTTTCACTCTACTTCCGCACAGATTTACCTTTTGTTTTACCCCTAGTGACCCATAAGTAGTGTGAAATTTCCGACCCAAAGTGCACATTGAGGGGTCAAAGGCGGTATCATCCTATCGAATGTAACCCGCTGCTAACGTGGGGAGCAACCCACCTTATAATTGAGATGAATCAAATGAATACAAGACTGGTTTTGATGTTGGGGATTGCCTCAACACTATCAATGGCCGGCTGCCAGCCTGCCGCGCAATCTGAGCAAGATGAAACGTTTACGCCAAGCTCTGATCTTGACAGCGCGAGTTATATTATCGGGTATACCCAAGCGAAAAATATTATCGATCAGAGCAATAGCCTGGTGGAAATGAGCGCATTTATGCAGGGTGCTAGAGACGCGGTTGCTGGGGCTGAATCACAAGTGCCCATGGAACAGCAAGAACAGTACATGGCAGCACTTTCTGAAGCGCTTTTAGCGGAAAAAAATGCCTCCGGTGACAATTTCCGCGCAGAAAATTCAGCTAGACCTGAAGTGACCACTTTAGCGTCTGGTCTTCAGTATGAGGTATTGGTAGAAGGCAACGGTCCTAAGCCTAGTGCGGAAGATACTGTTGTGACGCACTACCATGGCACACTGACCGATGGCACAGTGTTTGACAGCTCTGTTGATCGCGGTTCCCCTGCCAGCTTCCCAGTTAACCGAGTGATCCCCGGGTGGACCGAAGCGCTGCAGTTAATGGGTGTGGGTTCTAAGTGGCGTCTGGTTATTCCGCCAGAGTTAGCCTACGGCGAACGCGGCGCAGGTGGGGCAATTCCACCCAATTCCACGTTGGTATTTGAAGTGGAATTACTAGAAATTTCTGCGCAGTAAACTGCAACCGGGTTACTGCCTGATCCTCGACTGACCAGATGTTTCCGGTCGGTCGAGGGTAAGTACTCTCTCTACAAAGAGTTGATAAAGAGTTGAATAAAGCGTTCAAAAACGAATTTTAAAACGGCACTCTAAAGTAGACCTCGAGAATAGAGCTTTACAAAAAATCCCCAAAAAAAGATCCCCCAAAAAAGAACGCCAAAATAGACCTTTAATCTAGAGCCCCAGAGTTGGGCCGGTTAAATTGCCCCCTTATTCTTCCTCTAAACTCAGATGCAGCGAATCTACTAACGCAGGTAACTGGTTGTAGTACAGGCGTACACCCTCTAGGTCTAAGCTTTTCAAATCTAAGTTGTTGAGGCTTGCACCGCGCAAGTCTGCGCCTTTGAGTTTGCAGTTGCGTGCTGAAACATTGAACATTTCGCTGCCGCTTAAATCCGCATCACTTAGATCTGCAAAATCCAACAAGCATTCAGTTAGTCGATTGTTGGAAAGCTTGCAGCCAACTAAAAAGGTATTGGATAAATTGCCGTAGGAAAAATTACAATCAGTAATTGTCAGTGCGGCTAAATCCAGATTACCTACAGGCATTTTGAAATCTCCTAGAGATAAATCTGCGCCCTGCATTTGGCACTCTTTAAACGCTAGGTCGTAACCTTGGCAGTGATTGAAGGGCACCATATTTAAATCGCAATAGCTAAACACCGCTTCGCGCAAGTTTGCCCACGCAAAACTAGCTGGCTCATCTAGATCACTGTTGTTGAATTGGCATCGATCAAACTGACAGTTAGTTAGGTTGGCGCCGCGAAAGACACTGCCCGCAAATTGGCATTCGCTAAAGGTGCAGTCGGTCAAATCTTGGCCGCTGAAGTCCTTATTGCACAGATCTAAGTTGGTATAGCCTTCGCCTATTTGTATGTCCATTACCTCACCCATCTCACATTATTATTGGAGTCGTACTTTTTCGTTGATCATAGTTCCATCTCCCCACTCTATGCCTATTCACACGATAATGGGCTTTATCTTGCGCCCAGCGGTATTAGAGGCGATGCTGTTGTTGAGGGAAGGGGGCAGTTTTGACGCAAACACAATCTATTTGGCAAAACCCAGGCTTCAGGGCCTATTTGGGTTCCACTGGCTTTTCAGGCATGGCCTTAGCCATGCAACAACTGCTATTGAGTTGGATGCTCATTGGTATTTTGCAGTTGCCCGCAGACCAAGTGGGGTTGATACAGGCCATTATTGGTATTCCCGGGGTGATGCTGATGTTGATGGGGGGCGCCAGCGCTGATCGCACTGACCCCCGATCTATGCTCATAAAAGTCTATTTTGTAGCCCCGATTTTGCCTATATTCCTAATTTTTATGGAAATGTACCAGTGGTTGGGTGTGGCCACTGTGACGCTTTGGGGCTTGGGCATGAGTGTGGTTCAGTCCTACTCTATGCCGGGTCAGCAAGCGATTTTAAATCGACTCACCAGTTCATCAGTGCAACAGGGCGTAACTGCCGCTACTGCCATGGGATTTGTGGTTCAAGTGGTGGGCCTAATTCTTGCGGGTCAGATTGATACGTTGGGGATATCGCCTGTGCTCGGCCTTCAGGCCTTTGGGCTTGTGCTGGCGGGTCTTATGATGATGCGTATTGCACCGGTACAATCTGCGGTCAAGCCCGCGAACGGTGCATCTTCGGTGCAGGTGATACGCGACGGTTTAGTCGCCACCTACCGAAGCCCGATTATTTTCCATACGCTGCTGATTACCTTTAGTTCCAGTATTTTCAACGCCGGTTCTTTTATTACAGTTTTCCCCTTTATTGTTAAACGTATTTACGATGGCGATGCGTGGTTGTTAGCAGTACTCATGGCGGTATTTTTTGCCGGTGCTACGTTGTCGAATATTATTTTGCTGCGTTATATGCCGCTAAAGGCCCCAGGCAGATTGTTTTTGATTATGCAGTTGTCGCGGATAGTAGTGATTTATTTGATGTGGATAGAACCTGCATTTTGGGTGATGGTGGTGGCTACCATAGGTTGGGGTTTGAATATGGGTGTGACCACTAATTTGGCCAGGGCCATTGTTCAGGAGTCAGCGCCTAATGAATATCTCGGACGGATCATGTCGGTGTTCAGCATTGGCATGGTAGGTAGCGCGCCGATAGGCGCCATTGTGCTGGGTTGGATGATTGAGCGATTTGGTACGCTCAATGCGCTAATTCCTGCTATGGCGCTGTCGCTGATACTGTTTCTGTATGGTGCGTTTATGTCCCCCGTATGGGGTTATCGCAGTGCGGTGCCCCAAGCGGATGATTCTGTAGATGCAGCATCAGGTGATAAGTCAGATAAATAGTTGGGGTGTGGCTCAATGTGGCCCAAATGGATCCAAGAGCACCCTTTGTTCTAGCAAAGTACTTGAAACGTACCAGCGAAGATCTTTCCAACATTTTGCGACCTTAAGCACTGGCGTGACCGGCCTTTCCCTACTAGGCTAGCGACTAAACTTATGTCACTAGAACGCCAAAATGACCGATCTAATACGCGACGTCCGTCGAGAATATAAATACGCCAAGCTAAGTAGCGCCGAGATTGCTAAAGATCCCTTGGATCAATTTAAGCGATGGATGGTTGAGGCTGAAAAGGCGGAGATTCAAGATGTCACTGCTATGGCTTTGGCCACATCTGACGCACAAGGTCAGCCTACCGTGCGCATTGTGCTGCTCAAAGGCTTTGATGAAGCGGGCTTTAGTTGGTTTTCTGATGGCGGCAGTGAGAAGGGCCAGGCGTTAGCCGCCAACCCTCGGGCTGAACTGCTCTTTCATTGGCGTGAGTTAGACCGGCAGATTCGGATTCGCGGCAGTGTGGTGGCGTTAAGCGCAGCTGAGGCAGATGCCTACTTTTATTCGCGGCCACTGGCTAGCCAGTTGGCGGCTGCCACGTCTCAGCAAAGCCAGCCGGTGGATAGCCGCGATGAGTTAGAACAACGTTATAAAGCGTTGGCGGCCCAGCATACAGAGCAAGCGCCAAGACCGCAGGCGTGGGGTGGCTTTAAGTTGCAGCCCGAAGCTTATGAGTTTTGGCAGGGGCGCGAGGGTAGGTTGCACGACAGGTTGCAGTTTAAGCGTGATGTTGGGCAACAATGGCAGATGCAACGGTTGCAGCCCTAGGGCTACTCGCAGCACTCTCTTTCTCTTTCTCCTTCTCTTTCTCTTTCTCTTTCTCTTTCTCTTTCTCTCTCTTTGGTCTCGTGTGTTGCCTACTCATTGAAACGTTGGGCTAGTCGGGTAAGCCCAACACACGTTTAGCAATTATGTTCAGTTGCACTTCTTTCGTACCGCCTGCAATGGTTAGCGACTTCTGTTTCAACCAATCTCTTGTGGCGTCTATCTCTTCAGTTTTAAAGCCAGTTGGCTCCCAGCCAATACCTTGTGTACCCATGGCCGCTACCAGTATTTCGTCACCTTCCTGAGTGATTAAAGCGTTAGACAGTTTTACCGCAGAAGAGGCGAACCCTGGTGCGCTGGCGGCAGTTTCTTCTATGACGCGCTTCTGGGTTAGGCGTTGGGCAGTAAACGCAATTTGATGGTTAAGCAGGCGGCGGCGCAAACTGGTGTCGGCAATTTTTCCCTCTACCACTGAGCTGTATCGTTTTACTTGTGCAGGCAGGGGACTGTCACTTGAGCGCCCACCTTGTGAACCTGAGGTATTGATGCCTGCGTGAGTAGAGCGCTCGAATTGGAGTAATCGTTTGCCGACTGTCCAGCCGTTATCTACGCCGCCAATGACATCGTTAGCGGGCGCTATGGCGTTCTCAAAATTAGTTTCGTTGAAGGGTGATGCGCCGCTGAGTAGGCGTACTGGGGTGACCTCTACGCCGGGCTGCGACATATCTACCAGTATTAAGCTTATACCTAAGTGTTGGGGTGCTGTTGGGTTGGTGCGTGCAAGGACAAAAATGTAGTCGCAATCCATAGCGTCTGACGTCCATACCTTGCGCCCGTTAAGTACGTAATGGTCGCCCTTGAGTTCAGCCTTACACGCTAAACTCGCTAGATCTGAACCGGCGCCTGGCTCAGAGTAGCCCATAGCCCAGCCGCCCTCGCCACGCGCGATACCCGGCAGCCAACGCGCCTTTTGCTCATCGGTGCCCATTTCCAATATGGTGGGTCCAATGTAGTTTACGCCACGCCCGGTCAGTGGGGTTCTGGCATTTATGCGTTTTAGTTCGTCAATCAAAATGGGGTAAAGGTCTTTGTCTAGCGCCGCGCCGCCATATTCAACCGGCCATGTGGGCACGGTCCAACCTCGTTCAGCCATGCGTTCCAACCAAAGTTTGCTGTCTGTATTAAGGTCGATTTTGCTGCTGCCCCAAGGTATTTGACCATCGCCACGGGCACCCTGAGGACAGTTCTCGGCCAACCAAGTTCTGGTTTCGCTTCTAAAAGTTTCTGCTTTGTTCATGTTCTACTCAATTTATTGGGTTAGCCCTTTTTGGAAAATCGAAGAGGGGACGACGAGAAGCAGCCCTAGCTCGAAACCGATCCTATTGTCTGCGGTCGCACTCTTACTTCACTCCTACTTCACTCTAACTCGGCGCTAATCACATAAAGGGGCGATGCGTTTGCCTACCAGAGCAAGGCAGAAATTCTCAGGGCATTGCAGCGCACGCAAGGTCATATCTGCGGCGCTGATGTCCTTTGGAGCAATCGGCTTGCCGACCAATTTGCTGCTAGAAACCGACGCGTCTGTGCACATAACAAATTGATACAGCGCTGGCTGACGTTGCACAATTTCTGCATACACTGCCTCTAGCTGGGTTTGTTTGTCTTTTAGTGCGCGCTCGTAGTCCTCGTCGGTGCTTTCTGCGCGCTGGGTAAGTGTTGTGAACAGAGCGTCCGAGCGGTACCAGTACAATCTAAAAACGCCGTCATCGCGCTTTAATACTGCGCCCTCTTGGATTGTATTGCCGTGCGTGTCCATGGAGGTCAGCCATATTTCGACAAACTCTCCGCATAATTCCTGAGCGCCTTGGCCATAGCATTTGAGCAGCTTGCTGCTGGTGATTGTGCGGCTTTCAGGTGCTATTTTTGCTGCGTGTTCATACATGTCTGCACAGCTTGCATCATAAAATTTAACCAAGCCAAACGCGTGGCAACTGGGTGGATTATCTGTGGCAGCCGCTAAAAACCAGTCATTTAGCGCTGTTATGCCCTGAGTTTTGAGGGCTTCATCGTTTTCGCCGCAACCGCCTAGGGAAAGGGCTAGGCCGAGTGTGCATAAAAGTGTGCTTAAAGTGGTGCTAAGCGCACGACGAAATTTCTGCGACGCAAAGTTGCTGCTTGATGTGATACTGGATGTTAAGTGGCTTAGAGCCTGAGTTAAACCCAGATGCAACAGCAAGCCCCGATGTTGACGTCGGGGCGTTGCGGGTTGCGGCCAATGCCTAAATTTAATTAGACGCGCTCAATGATAATGGCGGGTGCCATGCCGCCTCCAGTACACATGGTGATCAGTCCAGTGCTTAGGTCGCGGCGCTCCAACTCATCCAGCATAGTGCCAATGAGGATTGAACCTGTTGCTGCGATAGGGTGACCTAGCGCCATTGCGCCGCCGTTAACATTTACCTTGGCTGGATCAAGTCCTAGGTCGCGGATGAACTTCGCAGCAACTACTGAAAAGGCTTCGTTGATTTCGAACAAGTCGATATCGTCTATGGTCATACCTACTCGAGCTAACGCTTTTCTTGCTGCAGGTACCGGTTCGTTAAGCATAAGGGTGGGATCGCCGCCGACAGTGGCCATTGAGATAATACGCGCGCGTGGCTTCCAGCCCACTTTGTCTGCATAGGCCTTGTTGCTTAAAATCAATGCCGCAGCACCGTCTACAACACCTGAGCTATTACCGGCGTGGTGTACGTGGTTAATGTCTAAGTCTGGGTACTTGCGAGCGACTAACTGGCGGAAGGTTTCGCCGCCGTTGTCTACTGGGGCATCCATAAACTGAGAGAAAACAGTAGGCAGTGCGGCCAAAGTCTCCATAGTCGTGCCAGGGCGCGGAAACTCCTCGCGATCTAGAGCAAGGGTGCCGTCGTCGTTAAATACAGGAATAACGCTTTTGTCGAAGTAGCCATTGGCAACGGCGTGCTGTGCACGAATTTGGCTTTCAACGGCCAACGCATCCAACTCTTCTCTGCTGAAGTTGTCGAGGGTGGCGATCATATCCGCACACACACCTTGGTGTGGCTGCGGGTGCAGGTCACGCAAATGTAAGTTGCCGCCGTCCACTGTTCTGTTGCCGTATTCTGGTGTCAGCGTGGCTGTGTAGGACATCATCTCAACGCCACCGGCGACACATAGATCGTCCATGCCGCTCATGATGTTGGCCGCTGCCAAGTTCACAGAGGTAATGCCTGATCCGCAGAAACGATCCAGGGTTACCGCAGATGCTGAGGTGTCCCAGCCTGCATCTAATGCAGCCATACGGCCAACGCATGAACCCTGCTTACCCACTTGTGAGCTACAACCTACAACCACATCATCAATGTCTGCGGTGTTTAGATCGTTGCGGCTTTGAATGCCTTCAAACACTTTTGCCAGCAGGCGGCTTGGGTGGAATTCCGACAGCGAGCCCTTACCGGCTTTGCCGATGCCACGAGGTGTTCTGGCTGCGTCTATAATGTATGCGTCTGTCATGTTATTTCCCCTAACAAAAATTGACTAGTATTGGTGGTTGTTAATGTTGGTTGGGCTGTGCTTTTATAAGGGCCCATATAAGCCCTTAATCAAACGGTTACTGGCCCTTAAAATCTGCGTCTCTCTTTTCCATAAACGACGCCATGCCCTCTTTGAAATCGTCGGATTGAAACAGCGGGAGTAGCTGCAAAAACACATGGTGCACGTGGTCGTTGAATGTTTCGTTCATGCTCATACGCATCATGCGTTTAGAAGACTGTACGGCCAGCGGTGCCATAGAGGCAATTTGTTTGGCCATTTCCAGTGCGCGAGCGCCCACTTCATTGTTGTTTACCACATGGGACACAAGGCCCATTTCTTCGCATTCTGATGCAACCAAAGTTTTGCCTGTAAAAATAATTTCGCTGGCTTTTGACCACCCAATTAGTCTTGGCAGAATCCAGGTACCACCAGACTCAGGCACTACACCGCGCGCAGTAAATGCTGCGGCCAGTTTTGCCGTATCTGCCATTATTCTAATGTCACAGCCCAAAGCTAGATCCATACCGTAACCTGCAGCTGAACCATTCAGTGCCGCGATGGTAGGGGTGTCGATATTGTGCAATACAGTGGGTGGCGTGTTGCGCAGGTCCAGTGTTGTTGGGCTTCTACGTTTTTTGTCCGCTAGATTGTTAGTAATATCGCTGCCGCGTAGATCTAAGCCGGCGCAAAAGAATTTGCCGGTACCGGTAACGATGATGGCGCGTACGTCTACATCTTGGTCAGCGGCTAATAACATGTCACTGAACTTATTCAGCATTGCGCCGGAAATAGTGTTTTGTTGTTCTGGGCGGTTAAAGGTGATGGTGGCTACATGATCTTCTACGGTATACAACATGGCGTGCTCGTCAGTTGCAGCCTGTGAGTTGTCTGTGGATGTGTTGGTCATGGGTCGCTCCAGTTGTAACTGTTGAGTGTGTTTTGAGGCTAACGGGCGCTGTATTTAACTCTGTTTTTTGCCTTTTTTAGCCCTTTTTGGGCGTAATGAGGCCTACTTCGCCTTGCGCTCGGGCATTTTTTCTTCGCTGATGGTATAGCCTGCCTCAGTGGGAATGCACAAATAATTACCATCTTCGCGTTTTTCTGTCCAAGGCAATACGGGTACCACTGTGCTGCTCAATGTATTGTTAATCGCCTCTTCTGGGCTGCGCCAAGTTGCAAGTTTTTCTAAGTTGCGCAGTGTTGGGAAAATAATCGTGCGCTTGCCTTGAGCCTCTTCCTTCACCGCATCTGCTGGTGGAATCCAAACTGAATCTACTGATTCGTAGCCATCGTGTACGGCGAGGTGGTCAGCGGGTGCAAGGGCGAGGTAGAAATGGGTATCAAAGCGCTTGGGCATCATGGGTGGTGTAATCCAATGCGCAAAATGGGTGAGTTCATCACAGGCTAAAACGAGGTTTTGTGTCTGTAAAAAGTCGATGAGTGAAACCTCACCTTTGTTCATGGGTTCGCGAAATTCTTGAAGTGAGGCTAATCTTTCACCGGTGATTATGCTGTTTGAACCTTTTTCCCGTGCTAGCAAAATACCGCATTCTTCAAATGCTTCGCGAATGGCGCTGACCTGGGCCGCGCGCATATCTGTGTCGGTATTTGCCCCTTCTAAATAGGGGATTAGGTCTTCGGCGAAATCTTGGGGGTCTGCTTTACCGCCTGGAAAGACTAACGCGCCAGAGGCAAAGTCAATTTGATGGTGCCGAACGACCATAAAAACCTCAAGATCCTTAGCACCTTGTCTGAGCAGCAAGATGGTTGCGGCAGGCTTTGGAGTTGGTGCTGGTTCATTTGCTGATACGTCAGACATTTGTTTCCCCTTTAAATTAGTCAACTAGGCGCTTATTCGCTTACTTGCTGTATGCCTCATGGGCGTTCCTTTGACGCTCTTTGCGCGTCGAATATAGCTACCTTCAATAAGCAAAAGTCGGCTAGTCCTCACTAAACGTCGCTTATGCTGTCGAGCGCGTGGTCGCGTATAAGTACAAATGCGACGACGGATGTTCGCTTATGTTCGGGCGTATGGCAAACTTAGGTTTGGTGTCTGCCTCACGCCAGCGGGTCCAGTTTTAGCAAACGATATCCAACGACCTTGTGGTTAGTGAGCGGTCTGAACCTAGTCCAAAATTTGAATCAATAGCTTATGCCTCTCATCATTACGATCTTAGTTACGCTCATTGTCATCATTTATGTGCGCTCGAATAAGCGTGCAAAGCAGCAGTGGCTGACGACCTTAGATTTACCCGGACGTTGGGTCATGCAAACCGCTGAAGGTTACCTGCAACTTCAAGGTGGTCTCAGTGAAGGCACCTTCACCATGCAGGCGGAAAGCGATGATGAGCCGCAAGTGCGCACCGGCAATTGGCATTTCTCAGGCAATTTGTTGGTGTTATCCACTCAGACTGGGCAGCGTAGTTTTAAGGTCAATTTTTTTCGCGCCGGAGTGTTGAGCCTAGAAGATCCAGATGGCACTGCTATGCTCTATCACAAGGCGGCAACCAATGTTGTGCCTATTGGCACCAGCTAACCCGCTTAGGCCAATTTAACGAGCTGGCACTAATCAAATACACAGTTGTATATAACAACTGCGTTAGACGAACTAATTAACAAACTAACGAATAAAGACACAAAACAAGGGGAAGGGTGTGAAGACCGCCACTGATCAAGTTGCTGGAAAAGATTTAATGCATGAGGTGTTGAGTCGTATTTTACGCATATTGCCCGTCATGCCAGTCATTGACTGGAACTTAAGCACTGCTGCCGTATGGCAGCGAGGGCGGTGGCAGTCAGATTTTGTTGGGTTTCCTGAAACACAAACTCAAGCGTTAGATGATTTGCTGCACATTGATGCTCAGAAGGCGTCATTGCAGCTTAATACTGCCCAGTTTGTCGCCGGGTTTCCTGCTAATAATGCGCTGCTTTGGGGTGCTCGCGGAGCGGGTAAGTCGTCGCTAATACATGGTTTGCTGCAGGAATATGCCAAAGACGGCCTGCGGTTGGTGGAGCTGCGCAAGGACGAGTTGCAAGAGTTGTCGGAGATAGTTGCGCGTCTGAGCGCTGAGCCTTATCGATTTATTGTGTTCTGTGACGATCTGTCATTTGAAGAGGACGATGCCTCCTACAAAATTCTGAAAAGTGCATTAGAGGGGTCTGTGTTTAAAGGCGCTGCCAACGTCATCTTTTATGCTACCTCTAATAGACGCCATTTGTTGCCAGAGCGCGGCAGCGACAACAGCAAAAGCGGATTAGTTGAGGGTGAGTTGCATCATGGTGAAGCGGTGGAAGAAAAGATCTCGCTTTCAGATAGGTTCGGTTTGTGGCTGTCGTTTTATCCTTTTCGTCAAGAGGCATATGTGGATATGGCAGAGGTGTGGGTGCAGAGATTGGTTGCCGACTACGACCCTAGTCAAATTGATAGGGAGGAATTTCAACGTGCAACTTTCCGTCAGGATGCTTTGCGTTGGGCATTAGCCCGAGGTGTGCGCAGTGGTCGCACAGCCTCGCATTTTGCCCGCCACTGGGTGGGGCAGAAGTTGCTCGAGAAAAAAAGCGGCCAATAAGCCAGCTTCGATATCTGCTCTGAGGTCAGCACCCAACTCAGAATCAAATTCAGAATGAAAGACAGTAAAGACGGCGGATAAAAACGCACAAGCTGACTACAAAACTAAATTGAAAAAAGGTTTCAAAAGTTTGAATGAAACTAGAAATAAGAATCGGTGGGTTCCGCCGACATTAGGAATAAGTAAATGACGCGCTATTTTTTGCTGCTTTTGTTCAGCATTATCATCCCAAGGGCTGCACTTGGGGACACCGTGGTTGTAGAAAACGGCGATGTGTTAACGGGTGAGGTAGACAGCATTGCTGGGGGGCGGCTGGTTTTATCTACCACTTATGCAGGCGATGTGGTCATTGATATGGCGGCAGTTCGCGAAATAGAGACAGAAGGGAATTATACCTTACGTTTGCAGGACAAACGGGTGGTGGGCCGCTTAGCCAGTGTTGATGGCGCCCCTGTTGCGATCACCGCCAACGCTAACATACCGTTCGCCATTGAAGACCTGGTGCTCGCGAATCAAAGTAAGCTCGCGTTCACCTCGTTAGTCAGGGAATGGGATTCTCGGGTAGATCTAGCGTTGGCGCTGTCGTCCGGAAACTCCACGGCTGAAAGTTACAATACGCTGATAGAGTCCGATTATAAGCGTGACAGAACTGCCCATCAGATTACCTTGCTGGTCAACACTGAAGACAGCGAGGGGCTTAAGACTAAGGATCAGCTAGATTTGGATTATGGTTTTAAACTGTTTTTGTCTGACCAATGGTTTAGCTCTGCCAACGCAGAATATTTCAGTGACCCCATCAAAGATGTAGATCAGCGTATTAGCGTCGGTATGGGTGCCGGTTATCAGTTTGTTGATAACAGTTTCGGCGCGTTATCTACAGAACTGGGTCTTAGTGCGGTTCAAGAGGAGTTAGACGGTGATGATGAGGTGAGTCCAGCCATCAGGTGGGGTCTAGACTATAACCGTTACTTTTTTGCCAAGCGGGTTGAGCTATTTCATCGTCAGAGTTTGTTGATTATTCCAGAGGATGATCGCGGTCAAGTTTTGTCCAGCTCTTCGGGGCTGCGCTTTGCACTCAATCATCGAATTGATACTGCATTTCGGGTGGATCTCAATTACGAAACTGACCCCACGCCTGGTAATGAAAAAACAGACACCACTTACACCCTGGGTTTAGGCATCCGTTTTTAGCCAAAAGTGCACTAAAGTCGGTTTCATGCAAATTCATGCAAAATAGATACAGCGATTACTTGACGTGCGCGAGTCTGGTTCATAGAATTCGCGCCTTCTTTAGAAAGCAGAAATGCGAAGTATCTGAAGAAGACCAGTCCCCATCGTCTAGAGGCCTAGGACTCCGGGTTTTCATCCCGGCAACAGGGGTTCGACTCCCCTTGGGGACGCCATATTGAGAAGCCCTCTAAGACTCAGGTCTTAGAGGGCTTTTTCATTTCTGGGGTCTTATTATTTTTCATTCGGTTGAGGCGCATGGCCCTGCTGCCTCAGTGGTCACTGCCTCAGTAACCACTGGCCCTACTGTTCGCTGCCATTGCGAATGATCTGGATATATCCCCGTACGCCTTGGGCAAAGTTCGCAACCGTGATTTTTTCATTGGTACCGTGAAAGCCAGTGAGATCTTCTGAAGCTAAAACAAATGGATTAAAGCGGTAGGCATTATCCGCCACTTGCCCATAATGTTTGCTATCAGAGCCCGCAATCATCAGCCCTGGCGCCACGGCAATATCGCCGTAAACCTCGCGCATGCTCCGAGCAATGTCCTCATAACCCTTAGCGTTCCAGTCTGATACCGCTGAGGCATTGATGCCGCCTCGTGCGCGTACGCTGATGGTGTCGCTTGCCACAAGTTGGGTCACGTAGTCTTCAATACTCTGCATGTTATCTCTTGGATGAATTCTAAAGTTCACTGTGGCAATGGCCTCAATAGGTAGGACATTAGTCTTAACGCTGCCGGACAACATGGTAGGTGCGGTAGTGGTGCGCAGCATGGCGTTGGTGGTGGCTGAAGCGCTGAGTTGCCCGTCTATCACTGGGCCGAATAGCCATTGGTTGGCGAAGAGGCCGCGCATAGTGAAGGGCATATAACGGCTGACATTGTCGAACATCTCAGTGCTCAGTCCGCCTAGACCGCCCGGTACCGGATTGTTTTGCAGTTTGGTGATGGCTTTGGCTAAGTCGCTCACCGCGTTGTTCTGAGGTGGCATTGAGGAATGGCCGCCGGGGGCGGTGGCAACAATATCCAGGGTAATGCTGCCTTTCTCTGCCACATTGATAGATGCCATCAACGCATCTAGGCCGGGGAAAATGCCGTCGAAAACAAAGGAACCCTCGTCAAGAGACCACGCCAATTGAATGCCTTGTTCTTTAAGCAGTGCGGTTATTGCCCCGGCGCCATTGCGGCCACCAATTTCTTCATCGTGACCAAAACTCAAGTACACGGTGCGCTGAGGTTGAAAGCCTTGTTCCAGTAAGTAGGTGACGGCTTGCAAAATGCCAACAACACCGCTCTTGTCATCTAGCGCGCCTCGGCCCCAAATGACACCATCAACAATGTTGCCTGAGAAGGGCGGTTGCTGCCATTTTGCCTCGGAGCCAGGAATAACGGGGACAACGTCATAGTGGCCTGTAATCAAAATGGGCTTTAAGTCGTCATCAGAACCTTGCCATTTGTAAAGCATTGACTGATTCACAAGCTCAAGTGGTAAGACCTCATGGACTTGCGGGTAGGTGGCCATGACCCACGCTATAAAGTCACTGAATTCTTTGTTTTGCTTGCCTTCGGAGGCTTGATAGGAAACGGTTTTGAAGCGTATGGCGGCGGCGAGATTGGCTGCCAACTTGGCCTCATCTAACTGAATATTTACTTCGGCGATGTCACTGAAAGGGGGCGGCGTATGGTTGAGTGTTTTAATCACAATGATTGCAGCAATGGCAACTGTGGCCGTAATTAGTGTTACCGCTGTATTTCTAATAAGTTTATTCATTAAGGTCCTCTCCTGATCCCTTTTGCTCGTAAGCTATGAGCTTAACTAAATATTCCTTTTACAAAGATCCGTGCGCAAAGATGGCTGTTGTAAAGAGCCTCCGTTCTCGCACCACACCTTGCGCTCAGCTTGGGCCGGTTACAACATCGCAGTCGCCGCCACGTGATCTCTGCCACTAGTCAATTGCGGCTAAAGCGAAAGCTATTCCGTCCTATTAACCCTGTCTAATCCAGAAAATACACCATTCGGCAGTGCCCAGTTATGTTAGCGCTTACTTTCTGCTAGGAGTAAGGTGCACAAAGTATAGTAAGGAAATTGGAGCATGTCTGAAGGTTTAATCACTGGGGCGATGGGCGGCGATTCGCAACATTCAGTTCCCGTCTCGATGCGGCAGCAATCTGTTCGAGTGCCCTTTAAGTTTTATGGCGAAGGGGGTGAGTATTTCCGGATATGGATCGTCAATATTGTTCTGACTATTCTGACGCTAGGTATTTACTCCGCATGGGCAACAGTTAGAACAAAACGCTATTTCTACGGTAACACCGAGCTAGACGGTGATCGCTTCGACTACTTGGGTGATCCAATAGCAATTTTAAAAGGCCGTCTGCTGGCCATAGGTTTGTTGGTGCTCTACCAAGTATTGGTGTCTTTTGGGCCACCGGCTCTCGGCGGGCTGGTTGGTTTGTTATTAGTCGCTGCACTGCCTTGGGTCATTTATCGGGCACTACGCTTCAATGCGCAAATGAGCAGTTGGCGGGGTGTCCGATTTGGCTTCGATGGTGATTGGGGTGGCGCGGCAAAAGCGTATCTCTTGTGGCCATTGTTTGGTGTTGTGACGCTGGGTTTTGGCCTTCCATATGCTTGGTACAAACAAAATCAGTATCTACTGTCGAATTATCGATTCGGAGCATCCAACAGCACCTCTACCACCGAGCCGGCTGATTTTTATCTGCTGGCATTGGCAGTATTCGGTTTTACGTTGGTGGGCGGCATATTGCTTGTGTTGTTGACCTCGTTGCTTGGCATTACAGGTTTTGGTGCTAATGAAGATTTTGGCTTTGGTGCGATGGGCGCATTCGCGGCTTTGCTAGTTGGCGCGGCTTATTTCGTTTTTTACATCATGATTTTTGCCGTGTATCAGGCGAGGTATTTTCAAACGGTCTACAACAATATTGAGATTGCCGACAATTATGTGGGCACGAGTGTCGCTGTCACTGGGCTGGGTAAGATTGTTGTAAGCAACACAGCATTAGTACTTGTGACCCTAGGTTTTTATTACCCCTTTGCGCAGGTCCGGATGACTCAATATTTGCAGGACAATTTGTGGGTAGATGCGGTTGATTTGGACTCGTTTGTGGCTAAGTCTGGGGTCGAGAGCAACCCACTTGGCGAAGAAATTGGCGAGGCATTCGATCTTGGAATTGGCATATGACAGTACTTTCCGGCACCTATTATGACGGCGTGAGCAGTCGTGGACATCCCGCGACGCTAACTGTTGAACGCCTGCAGGCTGTATTGATGTATGGTGAGCAGAGGCTTCAAATTTATCCGAACAGCCTAAATATTGAAGCGGCTTTAGGCCGCATGCCGCGCAAAATAACTTGGCAGGGAAACGATTTCTTTGCCGCTGATGCTTCAGCGGAATTAGATCAGCTGGTTGCGTCTTTAGGTAAAGGATCAATCATGGACTGGGTGGCGGGACTAGAAAAGCGGGGCGGCATTATAGTTGCGGCGACACTTGGTACCCTGCTTTTTATTCTTGGATTTGGGATCTATGGGGTGCCTAAGTTGGCGGAAGCAACGGCCTATATCTTGCCAGAAAGCGTCAGTGCAAAACTGGCCTATTCGACCCTTGAGAAGTTGGATCTTGCGCTAGATGACTCTGCATTGTCTGACGAGCGTCAGGCGCAGTTGCGTGCATTTTTTCTCGCTCGGGGTGAGGTAGATGAATTGTATTTTCGTCAGGCTCAACGTGTGGGCGCAAACGCTTTTACTCTGAGTCAGACCACCGTGGTCTTCACCGACGACCTTGTGCAACTCACCAGTGACGATGAAGAGCTATTGGCCGTGTACTTCCACGAGCTAGGGCATGCCCGGTTATTGCATGTGGAGCGATCAATTTTGCAGAGCGTGGCCTGGGCGGTGGTGTTAACCATGATTACCGGTGACATAGGCGGGGTTGGGGAACTCGTGTTGGCGCTGCCATTAACCTTGGGGCAGGCCGCGTATTCCCGTAAGCATGAGCGTGAAGCCGACGAATTTGCCATTGTTGAACTCAAGGCGCTAGGAATTTCTCCCTCGAAGCTCGCCACTATGTTGGATCGGATTGAAGCCAGTCACGGTGTCTCCCATGAAGATGAGCTATCAATTAGTTTGGACTTGAAAAGCTCAGAAAGCTCAGAAAGCTCAGAACGCCCAGAAAGCACAAGTACTGGCCCGCAAGTTGAAGGCTCAGCGATTAAAGACAGCCAAGGCGCTGATGGGAGCAATGCAAGAGAAGGTCTGGCTGAAAACCCAAACGACGCAAAAGACGAGGAAAGTAACTTTTCTAGAAGTTTGCTCGAGTTGCTGTCCTCTCACCCCATTACCTCTGAGCGTAAGGCCTATATTCGAGCGGCCGCCCAGTACAACTAGCTGCCGGGCTAAGCGCAGTCAATGTGGCGTCGAACCGGGTATCAACTTGCCCAGTTCAGGGCGCTCTTAATCTCAACAAGTAACCACTACTAGTAACCACCAATGGCTCGCCGTAAACTGTAAAGGACGATAAATCTCAACACGCCCTCCGCTTTGCTGGTTTGGGGTGCTGAGCTGGGGTGAGGATAAGCTGCAATGTATGAACATATGTAGCTAGTAGAAAAAGGGGATGAAGTTGAACAGTCAAATAGAGCCTACTCAGATTGATGTGGTTGTAGTTGGAGCGGGTTTTTCCGGTATGTACATGTTGCACCGTTTGCGCCAACTGGGGTTGAGTGTCCAAGTGTTAGAGGCCGGCAGCGATGTAGGGGGCACTTGGTATTGGAACCGTTATCCGGGTGCCCGCTGTGATGTGCCGAGTATGGAGTATTCCTATAGTTTCTCTGAAGAGCTGCAGCAAGAGTGGAACTGGAGTGAGGTTATGGCCGCGCAGCCGGAGATTTTGCAGTATGCCAACCACGTGGCTCAGCGCTTTGATCTACGTTCAGATATTCAATTTGACACACGCGTAGCCAGCGCTGTATTTGCGGAAGAGAGTAAACGTTGGGATATCAGTACCCAAACCGGTGACCATTACAGCGCGCGTTTTTGCATTATGGCAACAGGCTGCTTGTCCGTTCCTAATACGCCAACCATTGCCGGTGCAGAGGATTTTGCTGGGCCTATTTATCACACCGGTAACTGGCCCCAGCAGGGCGTGGATTTTTCAGGACTATCAGTAGGTATCATTGGTACCGGTTCATCGGGTATTCAATCTATTCCCGTGATTGCTGAACAAGCCAAGCACTTAACAGTGTTTCAGCGCACACCCAACTATACGATGCCTGCACACAATGGGCCGTTGAGCGCAGCCTTCCAGCAGGAGGCGAAAAAGAACTACGCAGAAATTCGTGACGAACAGCGCGCCTCGCAAGTGGGCATTATTGGTTACGGGTTCGGTTTTGGTGGCGCTGAAAGTGTCGAGCCAACAGACGAAATTCTGGCGACCACGGAAGCCCAGCGGATGGCGCTGGTTGAAGAGGAAGGCTTTGTGGCCATTCGGCGCTTTGCTGACGTGTCTGTGGACCCAGAGGCAAACGAGCTGGCTTGCGAGATGTACCGACAGCAGATTAAGCGGGTGATTAAAAACGGAGACACCGCCGAGTCACTGATGCCTCGCGATTACCCCATGGGGTGTAAGCGTCCGGTCATCGATACCGATTATTATGAAACCTTTAATCGGGATAACGTGACCTTAGTGGATTTACGCAAGGGCGGTATAGACAACATTCAGGCCAATGGCGTTAAAACCGGCCAAGGTGAGTACGAATTTGACGTTTTGGTTTACGCCACTGGCTTCGACGCTATGACCGGTGCCCTTGGCAAAATTGATATTCGCGGCAGAAATAATACGGCGTTAACTGAGCATTGGGAGGCAGGTCCACGAACTTATTTGGGCTTGCAAGCCAGTGGTTTCCCCAATCTCTTCACAATTACCGGGCCGGGTTCACCCTCTGTATTGAGCAATATGATTGTCTCAATAGAGCAGCATGTAGATTGGATCAGCGACTGTATTGCCTATATGGATAAATCGGAGCTGGCCACTATAGAGCCAACCCTAGATGCAGAAGATAAGTGGATTGCGCATGTGAACGAAGCGGCTGAAGGTACCATGTTCACAGCTGCCTCTTGTAACTCTTGGTATCTGGGTGCGAATATTCCCGGCAAGCCGCGCATATTTATGCCTTATGTAGGCGGCGTGGGCACCTATCGAGAAACCTGCGATAGAGTGGCCGCTAATGACTATGAAGGGTTTGTGCTCAGCGCCTCCTAGATTGTTGTAAGGCGTTGAACGACGTAGGCTCGTTGACGCCCCGAATGGTAGGCAGGCGCCTGCTGCTTTTAGGGATACTGTTTTTCGCTTATCTAGCGGCGTGGGCTACTAGGTAACCACACGGTAGGTCGGCTTTTATATTTTTCACTTAGAGGTGACGTAATTAATTCTAGAAGTGGTTATCTGTTAGCGATCTCCTCTTGGTATGCGGCCTTCGGTATGCAGTCTGTGCTGTTTGCATGGCTGGTCACCATTGTATTGCGCGAGAGTGCGGAGCGTGTTGGCTTGGCGCAGATGTCGGTGCTTTTACCGGGCTTGTTCCTAATCCTTATTGCCGGGGTTTTAGCCGATCGAATAGGCCAAAAACGCCAGGCTATATGGTCGCAGCTGTTCGCGGCAGTTCTGCCATTGTTGCTGATCTTCGCGATACTGGTCGACGCTTTGTCTTATCCTGTGATGATTGTTTACGCTTTGCTTATGGGGGTAGCGCAAGCATGTTTAACCCCAGCAAGAGACGGACTATTGAACTTGGTTGCTGGACAAAATGTTCAGCGCATGGTCATGCTCACCAGCCTCTGCCAGTTTGGTTTTCAAATTCTTGGTTATACCTTGGCTGGTTTCGCTGACTCAGTAGGGCCGGTATATATTCTTAGTTTTCAAGCCGTTATCTTACTCTTAGGCACCTGGGGATATTTTCAGTTGGGCGAGATTGGTCGCCCAGTGGTGGTGGCAAAAAACGATCGCGAGACCGTACTTAAAGGTTTGTGGGAAGGTGCCTCCACTGTGCTTGGCAACCCGGTAATGCGGGCGGTGTTGATTCAGAACATTGCCATGGGCTTCTTCTTTATGGGCAGTTTTATTGTCGCCTTCCCTTTAGCTATACGCGAAGTATTTGCCGGTTCTTCCGCTGATTTGGCGGCCCTCAATGCGTTGAACTCCCTAGGCTTGGTTTTAACGATATTGGTGTTGTTGCGGGTGGGCTATGTTTCTCGTGCAGGTCGGGCCCTGATTCTAGCCCAAGGCTTTGGATCAATCGTGTTAATGAGCGCAGGTTTTGTCTCCAATCAAATAGTGTTTACCAGTCTTGTTTTTGTCTGGGGTATTTGCGGCGGGCTGGCCATGCCCATGTCTCGGACTTTGTTACAGCAGTTGGCACCCCCCAATCAACGCGGGCGGGTGATGAGCTTTTATGCATTTTCCTTTATGGGCGCAGGCCCATTTGGTGCTTTGCTCAACGGCTACATGTCAGACCTATATGGCCCTCAGCAAGCCATTATTTTTTCTGGGCTTGGGATGATTATCGTTTTGTTAGTGGTGTCTTCAGTGAGTCCGCTCTGGCGTAATGTCATCATTAATGATGAGGCCAAAGTTTAACTACGTGAGAGCAGGGTAGGGCTGTGAGTTCGGCGCAGGCTATATCTAACGCGATAGACGACGCGTTAGAAAGTCAGCTTGAGTGTGACGAAGAGGCTGTGTGCTAGCCAAGGCACGAGTGAGCTTGATGGCGCGCTAGGCAGTTCACAGAGACAGTGCTTTGCCGTTGCTACTGGTGGATCGACCTTAAAAATGGCGTGCAATAAGGCTGAAGGAGCGCCGGTTGTGCGAGTTTAGCAGCTTAAGCCTGCTGGCTCCGGTGGTAGGTGTGACAACAAAGCCCTCGTTTGACGGGGTAGAAGCGGATTACAGAGGCGTTTGGAATAACGCTTATAGGAAAAATTGTTCAAGTAACGCGCTTCAGATAGCTTTCTTTAAATAGCGGCCCACAAAGAGTTGCGCGCAAAAGATTCTAACCCTCTGATTTCTAACACTCCAAGAGTGTCGCCCCAAAAAAAAGGGCCGGTTAAAAACCGGCCCTCATTGCTCGTATGTGAGGAGCAACTAAGAAGGTTGTCCCTCGAAACTTGCAATAGATACCACTGATCACCTCCTTTAGTTGTTGTTAATTGAGCTTTGATTATGTCCCAAGGCGAGCATATTGCAAGCCGATATTTACGGTTTTTTGACTGGTTGGTGAGATTTTTCAGCCTATAACGAAGATAGTTGAGCCTATGTGCGTGATTGGGTTTGACTCCCAGCCGTACTTCGTTAGAATTCCGCTCCTGTTTAGCGCAATGCTACACAAAGCGGGAATAGCTCAGTTGGTAGAGCACCACCTTGCCAAGGTGGAAGTCGCGAGTTCGAGTCTCGTTTCCCGCTCCATTTATCCCATTCTCTCGTTTCAACGCACTATCTCAGGCTCACTCCAGACCGCGCTTTTTCCATGGAAACGAGACCTGCGGCTTTGTTACTCGGCTGTAGGTATTTGTCTAACGCTCATTCAACCCGCCCTTCTTGAGCGCCCACAGCAGCACATCTAGGCGATCTTGGCCAAAATATGCCTGGCCCTTGTATCCGTAGGTGGGTACACACCAGTGTCCTGCTGCATCGTGCGCTTTCTGGTTGGTTTGTATCGCCGCCTCTAATCGTGATGACTCTTGCTGTATCAGTTCATCCATAGAGGCGAGATCAAGCTTACATCTGCTTGCTGCGTCCTGCAGTTTTGTGCCTTCGTGCCAGTTTTTGTTGCCGGCAATTTGCCGATAGATTTCATCAGCAACTTCGATGCTCTGGTCTTGCTCCTGAGCAAGTATGCCCAGCATAGTGAGCCTGTGTATGTAAGGCTGCTTTTCTTCGGTATAGGGCATGCCATCCTCGCCACGAAATTGGCCGGCAGGATCCCGTTGAGGCCAGCAAAAGGGGAGTTGTAAAAAATCTGCCACGCGCCTTAAGGCTATCATGAAGCAACTGCGCCATTTAGACGGTATCTGATGTAGGCGGTACCTGATGAAAAAAAACCAGGGTGCGTATTGCGATGGGGTATGCCAGGCGAAACTAGGCGGTTCAGGCCGTGTTTAGCCTAAGGGCAATTCAACTTTTGTCTAGATAACATTTTTAATCTATCGCGATTTTTGTTCTAACTAATTGATTTTAAAAAAATAAATATTTCGGTTCCGTCCACTATTGGTGTTCTGTATTGAGTTCAAAGCCGACCTTCAACTTTGACTATTTATAACCAACTCATTCAGCAGGCTGTAGGAAAAGTGCGGATATATAATTCAATTTGGTCGGTCATAGTAAAAATGTTTGCGTCAACTTTTGGTATCTGTTAAAAACCTGTCCACTTTCATCCAAAAACTGGAGGGTAATTCGATGATCCGTAAAAAACGCCTCATTTCCGGGGCTGCGTTAACCGCAATTCTTGCGCCAAACTTACTGTTGGCGGAAGGTCGTCAGATTGAAGAGGTCATTGTGACCGCTGAACGACAAGAAGCGTCGATTCAAGATACTTCTATTTCCATCACTGCATTTACCGGCGAGTTCATTGATGATTTCGGTATTCGAAATCAGGAAGACTTGCAGAACTTCGTACCTGCTACGACGATTCAGCCATACGATGCCACAGTGCGTGGTGTGGGTCGTAACTTCCGCGCCTTAGGCGGCGACCCCGGCGTAGCCACTTATATGAACGGTGTTTACTCAGAAGACTTGCTGACTGCAACTGCAGCAACCTTTTGGGACGTTGAGCGTATTGAGGTTCTTCGAGGACCACAGGGTACACTTTATGGTCGTAACGCTGTTGGTGGTGCTATCAACATTCTTTACAAAGAGCCTACTGAAGAATTTGAAGGTGCTGTGAAAGCCATTGTTGGCGACTTCGGCACTCAAGATTACTATGGTGCATTTTCTGGACCACTCATCGAAGACAAACTTTTAGGTCGAGTTAACTTCAGCTATCGCGAACGTGATGGCTCAATTGAAGAGCTTGGGCCGAGCGAAGACCTAGACGGTCTTGGCACAGACAACCTAGCTATTCAACTGAAGTGGAATATCAGTGACACAGTCACTTTAGACGTCCGTCAAAACTGGATGGACATTGACCGTTCATTTGGTGGTGCTAACGGTGCGGGCTTGGTTGTACTTAACGAAGATGGCGACGGTTCTCGAAGCACAGAAATTGTTCCCGGATATCGTTTTATCGATCGGGACCAAACTGATGCTTTGGCAAATGATTTCTACAATCCTGATCAGGCTGTGCGTAGCTTCACCAACCCACTTACGGGTGCAGTGCAAGAAGCTCAATCCAACAGACTTGGACTAGATTTCGCTGACTTTGACGGCTTCCAAAACGCAGCTGCGTCAATGGGTGGATTCAACGACAATACAAATGCTGCGGGTATCGCTGGTCTTGCTGCATTGAATTCTTGC
>Ga0206682_10000500_pt1 | contig 42711 bp, 50 predicted proteins | sample M240m12015metaG_FD_155444 | JGI IMG/M metagenome (GOLD analysis project Ga0206682, IMG submission 155444) | Ammonia-oxidizing marine archaeal communities from Monterey Bay, California, United States - M2 40m 12015 | ecosystem: Environmental > Aquatic > Marine > Intertidal zone | place: USA... | reverse complement strand
ATATATCCTTTCAAAGATATGATTGTCGTCGAAAACCCCGACGTAGGGTGGTATAGTTACCAGAAGAAGGCCCCGCCACAGGCCTTCCGTGCTAACTATAATATACACGCATTGCCCACCAGAGTATGGCGAGTAATGTTTCCATGATAGTGTGACTAAACAAAGCAGACATGAACAGGACTCCCCATAGGAAGCCTTTGTTCCACGCTTTGGCTACACGTCTTTCAGTTAATCTAGACATATTATATTCCTTTCAGGAACTAGTTATGAAGTTCAAACAAGTGGTATAACAACCACATATTAAGATTAATCGCCGTTACCCGCCAGGACACACCTTTGAAGTTAAGATAACCGTGAGGCGTACACATACCGTGCCAAGGCCTGACCTCAGTCAGAGAACCATGGCGATAAACGTTGCGGGAAGAATCCCAAGCCAACCAACAATCCAAGTGTTCAAGCTTGTCGTAAAAGAAGCCTTCCGGCTTAAGGTTAAGATGTAACACAATACACTCCTTTCAAGAGCTAATCGAAGCAAAAGCACTCCGCCACTACCCCCAACCCGAAGGAAGGGAGCAGAAGGAGAAAGCCTTACTCAACTTCAGGGAAGGCATCAACTACCGCACAGAAGAAGCGAAGGGTAGACCAAGAGCCACGAGCCTTAAGACGAACAGGGCGACCCGAATCACGAGCAACCCGCAAAGCAGAGACCAACAGAGTTACCGCAAAACGATGAGAACGAGCAGTACGGCACTCGGTAACAGGACCACCGTCTAAGGCGAGCAGGATAGAGCGAGAAGCAGGATCCCAACCAAGGAAGGTAACAACACCAGGAGCAGAGAATTCACCAAGCTCCGCCACAGGCCACAACGTAGCGGCAGGAACCTCCTCAAGAGAAGAGGTGACAGGAGACCAAGCAAAAGGAGCAGAGCCAGAATTAGCGGGGGAAGAAAAAGAAGAAGCCATAACAGACAACCTTTCAAAAGAGAAACGCCGAACCCCGACGCAGGGAGGAAGCCAACACGACCACCACGAGGACGGACCGGAGGGAGAGGCCGGACCGCCCACGAAGAGAACGCAGGCAAAAAAAAAAGGGACCCGCAGACACAACAACACAGAGGGAAAGCAGGGGGGCACCCCGCCGAAAAAGGAGAGGTAAACCAAACACACACAACAAACAGACAGACAAACAAGCCTAACCCAAGTATAACAATACCCCTAACCCAGGTATAAACCCAGATCCCCCAGAGCTTTTTCCAAATTAAAACCAAATTACCTTCACCCCAAAAAATTATTTTAAATTTTTTCAGTATTTTATAGTCCCCTATTAAAAGGATTTTTACACATAAGTTTGTTTAATTACAGACTAAGAATAAATAATAAGGACAGCACAATGGGTATGATAAAAAATAAGGTAGGTAGATGGGCAGAAGTACTACGGAAACGTAAGAATATGAATGCTACCATGCAGGAGTTACACAAGTTAACTGATGCTGAATTAAGAGATATTGGAATTAGTAGAGGGGATATTGATACTATCGCAAGAGGTGTCATTGATTTTCACAGAGAAGTTAGAGATTCACAAGGTAGTGATAATCTAAATACTTTTTATAGGAAGGAATAGATTATGTTTGGATTACCATTAGAATTAATAACTATGTTATTCTCTACTGTACTAGGTGGAGTTATGTCTATCTGGGGACAGAACAGTAAGAATAAAGCAGAACAACAAAAGTTGTTAATTGGCGCTACTAACTCTGCAAGAGAATATGGATCTAAAGATAAACATTTTGCTTGGACACGTAGGATAATAGCGTTATCAGCTGTTGTATCTATTATTGTGTTACCTAAGTTGGTAGCCGTATGGTATCCGGAAGTACCTGTCTTTGTAGGTTATACAGAGGTACAAGGTGGTTTTTGGAATTTCTTATTTGGGCCTGAGAGTCAGATAGTATGGCAGTCAGCCCAGGGGTTTGTTATAACTCCGCTAGATACACACATTGTATCAGCTATAGTTGGATTATATTTTGGAGCGGGGTTTGCTAAATGAGTAAAAAAGAAGATGAATGGCATCTATCTAAAACAGTACCTATTACTTTAGTGATAGCTATTGTGTGTCAGACCATAGCTTTAGTGTGGTATATTTCTTCGTTAGATAATAACGTTAAGAACAATACACGAGAAATATTAAGACAAGAAGTTAGAATTGAAGGGTTAGAAAAGATCGTACAAACACAAGCTTTAACCCTAGCACGTATTGATGAAAATATAAAATCCATTAGACTAATGATGGAAGAAATGAAGAAGGAAGATAAATAGCTATGTCACGTAAATCTTATATATGTTTTTTACTAGGTATATTCTTGGCAGCAAGTTTAATATCAGCATGTAGCTCTATAGTACTAGAATACCCTTCTGTTTGCATTGATGATGATGCAGATTGCCAGAGGAATTTAAATGCAGAGACTCTTTCAAATATTGGGGAACAGGGGGCAGCACTTGAGCTGCTTAAAACTGATCCTGCTATGTCTGATGTTCTTACCGAGCCAACTACTATCGAATGATATAGATGGTGACTTCAGTAATAACTATGAAAACTCAGATGTAAATAGTAATAACGCTACTACTAATCAAACAACTAATAATAATGCAACAGGAGCAGGAGAACCTGCACCCGTTATGTCTGCGATAGCTCCAACTGTTATGGGTGGAGGAGGTAATGATAGTTGTTTATTACCTACAACCTCTGGATTACAAGTAAGTTTATTTGGTTACTCCCAGGGAACTATGACACAAGATCCATACTGCAATAGAAGAAAGAATGCTAGGCTATTAGGTACACCACAACAAATAGGTGGTTTAGGTCTACAAGTATCTGCAATATCAGTTATTTGTGATGATCCAAATGTATTTAAAGCAATGATATTAGCATCCACTCCTTGCCCTATAATGGATGTTGTAACAGGCAAACTATTAATGGGCAAGAAGGCGGTAGATAAATACAGAGATAATCCTACAGCATTTATAGTAGGGTACGAAGATAACAAGGCTTTTTGGGATAGCCTATTAAGGATTGGAGAGGATCTAACAGATGAAATCAATGAAACAAAAGTTGCTATTAACAGCGGGGACACTCGCTCTCTTAGTGAACGGTTCAGGACTACTCGCAGAATCACCCCCACCACCAGATTACACTCAGACGGGGGATCAGAAGATAGTATCGCTGATTAACTCTATTAACGTTATAGATAACAGATTACAACTATCTTTAAACTTAGGTATTGGTGCTGTAGGCTATGCGGAAGTTGGTGGTGTTATTGTTGATGGTGCTTTAGATGGTGCCAAAGTAACTCAAGCAATGCTTGTAGCTTATGAGAATGCTAGAAGTCAGGTTATGAACCATGACTATGCTACTGCAGAAAATGCGAACCAGTTATTTATTCAAGAGCATACAGCTGCTATGAACAACTTAACTTTAGCAGTTGATGTGTTAGTTGATGCTACATCTATATTAATGACAGCTACATCTGTTGCTGATACTGCTGCAGAAGCAGATACAAAACCAGAACAAGTAGCTTTACAAGAAATGATTACTACAGATGAATATAGTTTAGATGCATCTGAAGTAGAAGATTATAACAATGCACTTGATGCAGTGGCTGAATACGCACAACAAGCGGGTGCTTTTATGTCAGCGGCTAACAATACAGAACTTACAACAAGTATTGATAACTATGCAAGTGCTAACAATATATTAGTAGGAACATACACAGCAATAACTTATACACAAAACGTAGACGAGTTTGTTATAACTTGGGGTGACTCAGGCTATGGAACTGGTTGGAACGGTTATCTTACAGAAGATATGAAAGATGCTGATGACGTTTATGGTGCTGGTGCATACATACTGCAAAATGGTTCTGCTAACGCTAACATGTAGGAAACATTATGATTGAAGAAACAGAAGTTAAAGTAGGTGGATTCACATTTAAAGGGTGGTACATTGCTGCCGCCCTGCCAATACTAGGATCTCTTAGTGGTGGTATATATTATGGATATGATACACTTCAAAGGTTTTATGCTGTGGAATCAGGTATAGAAACAGTTGTAAATAAGTCAAACTCATTTGATAGTAAAGCAGGTGAGTTGAGCTCTAGAATACAAACAATAGAACAGGCGGTGGCAGACAATGATGTACGTGGACTTAATACGAGGTTGTCAACGATTAGCACGCAAATGCAAACAATCTTGGAGCAACAGAAAGAGTTGCTTGACTTACGTAGTCAGGTTGAGAGATCGACTGGGATCACTGATAGTCTGGGCGATAAGCTTGACAAATACCAAACTGAAATAGATGACATATGGAACGCATATGACTCACTAGTAGAGAACCCATTACAGTAAAGGAGATATATTATGGCAGCAACTCCGAATAAAGGTAAAGCTAAAGTAAAAGTTACTGCAAAAGGTAAACGAGTTAGCTATGGTCAGGCAGGTAAAGCTAAAGATGGTAGCAGAAGAGTACAACCTAGTAGTAAAAAAGGTGATGCTTACTGTGCGAGGTCCCTTGGACAAAAGAAACGTTCACCGGCAGCAGCTAAGAATCCTAACAGCCCATTAAACTTAAGTAGAAAGAGATGGAAATGTTCAGGAGCTAAATCAAAGAGGTAATCATGGCAGTTAAGAAAACCAAGAAAGATGCTTGCTACAAAAAAGTAGCCAGAGCTATGCCTAAGAATTCTGCATACAGATCAGGACACATGGCTAAGTGCCGCAAGGTTGGTGCTAAGAGTTACGGTAAAAGTAAGAGGAAGTGATATGGCAGTAAGAAAGACAGCTAAAGGCGCTTCTCTTAAGAAATGGTTTAAAGAAGATTGGCGTGATGTTAAGACAGGTAAACCTTGTGGTCGATCAGGTAAGAATGATAAGCGTAAAAGTTATCCTGCCTGCAGACCCAAGGCTGTAGCCTCTAAGGTAAAGAAGTCTGAGACTAGAAAGAAAACAGGACCTAAAGCAATAAAGTGGTCTGTTACTCCCTCTGGGAAGAAAAGGAAGAAATAATGTTATGTAATAGAAAAACTCCTATGATTAAAAAGAAAAAAGCTTTTAAACATTGTGCTAAGTGTAAAACAAAAGCAGCTTGTAAGAAAGCAGGTAAATGTGTAGGTAAGAAGAAATAGTTTATTACCATTAGGAAAAATTATGGACAGCAAAATGAAAGAAGAAAGAGCTCAGTTGGAAGCTCTTAGAGAGTTAAAGAGAAGAAAAAATCTAAAAGATTACTCTGAAGACTTTGAAAAATTTTCTGAGGAACAAATAAGAATTATTACTAAAGACGCTACTAAAGGTTTTGTGCCATTTAAATTTAATGAGGCTCAATCTATTATTAACGAAGCTTTAGAGAAACAAAGAAAAGAAACAGGTAAAGTTAGGGCTATAATACTCAAAGCTAGACAACAAGGTATCTCTACCTTTTGTGCTGGAAGAGTATTCTGGAAGACTTACTTTCAACAACACACTAGATCTGTTGTGATGGCACATGATAGTGCTACCTCTGATTCTTTGTTTAGCATGAGTAAAAATCTAATTAAGAATATGGAAAAAGGGTTACAACCTAAGTTAGAAAAAACGAACGCAAAAGAAATTTCAATTCAAACGCCGGCATACCCTGATTCGGATGCAGTTGGATCATACCGTCTGTATACCGCTGGTTCACCAGAGGCTGGAAGAGGTACTACACCTACTATATTACATGGATCAGAAGTTGCATTCTGGCAACATGATGCTAAGATACTTGCTGGGCTATTCCAAGGTATATCACAATCAGATGGTACTGAAGTTATTATTGAGTCAACAGCTAACGGTGCATCAGGTGAATTTTATAGGTTGTATCAAGCGGCAGCTGCAGGCGAGTCTGATTATATAGCTATCTTTATTCCTTGGTTTAAAACTATAGAATATAAAAGAGAAGTACCTGAAGGATTTGAATTAACATTTGAAGAAAAAGATTATAAAGAAAAGTATGACTTAACAGATGAACAAATATACTGGAGACGATTAAAGATCGTAGAAGGTGGAGTAGATAAGTTTAGACAAGAGTATCCTGCTAATTCAGAAGAAGCCTTCTTGGTTTCTGGTGCATCAGTATTTGACTCAGAGAAAATAAACTCATTTAAACCTACACCACCAATTGCATTGAGAGGCTATAATGATGATCTCGGTTCTTTTGATGACAGCCCTAGAGGTAATCTAGAAATATGGATACCACCTGATTGGCAAGACAATTATATTATAGGGGCTGATGTTGCTCTTGGTGTTAAACAAGATTATAGTACAGCTATAGTTATGAACACTAAAGGTCACATCTGCGCTATGTATAGAGATAATACGGTAGACCCTACTTTATACGGTGAACATTTATTTTATCTAGGTAGATATTTTAATAACGCACTGTTGGCAGTAGAATCTAATAGTATGGGTGTAGCTACATTACAAAGACTCAAACAAATGAGTTATGTTAATATGTATTATGAAACGAAAGCAGCTAGGTTAAGCTCAGAAGAAGGTCAAACTCCTGGATTCAGGATGACACACGGAAGTAAACCTAGAGTTATCGGTCAGTTAAAAAATGCTGTAGAAGAAGAAGACATTTGGATTCCTTCTAAAGTAATATTATCTGAAATGAAAACATATATATCTACACCATCAGGTAAAACAGAAGCGTTACAAGGACATCATGACGATACTGTTATGGCATTAGCTATTACCTGGGAAGCTTATCGTACTAACATAGATAAATTATCAAATCAAAAAGTCGATTGGAGACAAAAGAACTTTGTCAACACTAATAATGAGGATTGGATTTAATGGCTAAAACAAGCAAACAGATAGAAGACGTTAGGGCTAGAATGATGAAAGACCCAAGACAAGCTAACTTTGCTAAGCACATGATTAATCCTGCTACTGAAGAAGGTCAAGAGAAAATAAAAAACTTTCAGGCGGCAGGAGTTAAGGCTTCAGCAGAGGCTCGTAGACTAAAGAAAGAACGTGACGCTAGAATTAAAGAGAAAGCCGCTGAGATGGCTGAGACTTTAGAAGCACTTAATGTTGTTGCACAAGATCCCTTGGATGTAATGAAATTGCTAATGCATGAAGCAATGGAAGCAGGTGATCGTGAAGAAGCATTTAAGATAGCTAAAGAACTAGGCGAATATAAAGCACCTAAGAAAACAAGAGTGGAAACTGTTAATACAGAGAAAACTAGTGCAGACTTAAGTGTAGAAGAGTTAGAAGAACTAGCTCAACTTAAAAAAGATTTAGGAGGACAATAATGGCTATTTATAGACCTTCAAAAGGTGTTAAACAAAAGAATGGTAAGGTCTGGGACCCTACTAAGAAATCTAAGAATTCAGCTACTTATGGACGTGATAACGTTAAAGAACATAAGGAGCCAGAGCTTGTCCGTGCCCATCGTGAAGAATGGCGAAAAGAGGGTAAAGACGGACTACACAGTTGAACCTCATGCTGTCCTTTAGGTTTTCGGGGTACCTTTGGTTCAAAAACCCCGTACTAGAATACATGCCCATATGGGTGCTAGATTGATAGGAGGCCTTATATGGGCGATTATATGAGTGGTTACCGTGAAAAAGTAACTGACGACCAACTAATAAACTTAATTGATACAGGTGTATCTAATTCTGCTGGAGACTTTTTAAACTCTTCTGAGTTAGCTAACGATAGATTACAGTCTACTTACGAATACGCTGGATTACCAGCAGGGCATCTTAGTCCTAATGGTGTATCTAAAATTGTTTCATCAGATACTACAGAAACAATAGAAGCTTACTTAGCCATTATCTCAGAACTAATGTTTAACAACAACAGATTAGCTAAATTTAAATCTTGGACAGCCTCACCAAGCGCTATTGCAGCAGCAAATGACGCTTCTGATTTAGTTAACTATACCATATTCAAAAAGAATAATGGTTGGGAATTAATGAATACATGGGTAAAGTCTGCTTTACTATGGAAAAACTCTATTATCCGATGGGATTTTGTAGAAGATATTTCTACCAGCTTTGAAGAGTATGATTCACTTACTGAAGAATCATTAGACCTTAAGTTATCAGAGAAAGATATAGAAGTAGTAGGTGAGTTAAACTTTAACCCAGCAACTAACAGTTATGAAGATGTAAGATTAAAAAGATCTTATGATATGTCTAGAGTTAAGATTGAAAATGTTCCACCGGAAAACTTTCTTATATCAAGAGATGCAAGCTCTATTGAAGATGCAAACTTTGTAGGTGTTCAAATAGAAATGTCTAGATCAGATATACGTAAAATGTATCCTGAGATGGCAGAAGAAGTATCTGACTGGTCTGAGTTACCTAGCTCAGGTGAAGAACATTCTAACTACTCTGAAGATGTAGCTGTACGTAAACGTGTTACTGGACAAACATATTGGTCTGGTGCAGGAGACGATACTTACGACATGCTTGAAGCTAACAGAAATGTAGCTGTAACAGAGTGTTGGATTAAGGTTGACCGTGATGGTGACGGTATAGCAGAACTTAAACATATTATCACAGCAGGTAGTACTATACTACATGAAGAAGATTGTAGTTACGTTCCACTAGCTTCATTAAGTCCATTTGAAATACCTTATGAGTTCTATGGTTTATCTATTGCAGATATGACTAGATCTACTACACTTACATCTACTGCTATACTACGTGGTTTTGTAGAGAATACTTATTTAAGTAACTACTCACCTAAGTTAGCAGATCCTAATGTTGTAGACTTCTCTGCTTTACAGAATATGAGACCTAAACAGATTATACCTACTAACGGTAATCCTGCAGGTGCAGTTTCAGATCTTCCACCAAGCACTATAAGTGCAGGTACAGTTCCTTTATTACAACACTTGCAAGTACACAAAGAACAAGCTACAGGTATGTCTAAAGCGGCACAAGGACTTAACGACGAACTATACGTTTCAGGTAACAGTGAAATGAAGTTAAATCAAGTTATGTCTGCTAGCCAAAAGAGAATACAACATATAGCTAGAAAGTTTGCTGAAGGTGGATTTAAAAGACTATGTGAAGGTGTTTACAAAACTATTCAAGACAACATGGATGAAGTAAGTATTATGTCTGACAGAAGAGGAGCAATCCTTGATGTAGATTTAAAGAGCTTACCTAAGAACATGGAACTAGAAGTCGATGTAGATTTGGGTGAAAACTCCAATGCTAATAAAAGAGATAAGCTTATGTTATTAGCCTCTCAGTTAATACCTATGCTTAAAGACTCCGGACAAGGTATGATGATTAAGCCAGATGCAGTAGCTAATATTGCTTTTGACTTAGTTAATACCCTTGATCTTAAACCAGAACAGTATCTTGTAGATCATACTACTAAAGAATTTTTAGATAAAGCTAAAAAGGCTATGAGTGTAAGTGAAGAAGAGAAAAAGAAAAACAAGGAGATTGCGGCTCGTGTTGAAGAATCTAAAGCTAAGCAAGCTGAAGCTAACTCAGTTTATACTAAGGTGCAAGCAGATAATGCTCTACAAGATAACATTAGGCAAACGGCTATTGCACTGGATCGTCATGGTCAAGAATGGGCTCGTCTCAAGACTGCGGCAATTAAGGCAGAAGTTTCGCCAGACCATCTCCCGACTCCGGGAAATATGGATGAAATAATGATGAAGGCAATGGAGATAGTTAAGTCTATCGAAGCAGCACCATCAGGAAAAGAAGGCGGTTCACTAGACGATATGGTGAAACAAATGGGTATAGACCCAGCACAAGCTGTGCAATTACTACAACAAGCAATGGGAGGCGGGCAATAGCCCCCTCTCTTAACCACACCTCTACCCTTACGGATGATGTGTTAACAAGGTAAATTATGGAAAAATATAGAGAAGCAGGTGACAAGAGGATGACCAAGAAGGTGCATCCCGATAGATTATCACAGATAGCTTTAGCGGAAGCTAAGTTTTCAACAAGTACAAGGAACAGTTTTTTCGACTCAGCATACGGAGATATCTTAGTAGATTTCTTTGTTGAGTGGTTAAAGACAGAACCTCACGAGACCAAAACAAGAGAGCATTTATATGCTTGTTCTATGGCGCTAGGTAGCGTTAAAGAAAAGTTAATTAGTATAGAAACTAAAGGTCGTAACATTCCTATTATGGAAAAGTTAAGTGAGGAGGATAGCAATGATTAAAAGTAGTAACGAACAAATTAATACAGTAATAACCAACATAGAGAATTCTATTGATTACTTTATTAACCAACACACCGCAGATTTAAATGGAGCAGCTCGTATTAGAAACGATGCCAACATTGTAAGAGGCTTAGTAGAATACAGAAGCGCTTTATTAAATTTGCAGAAAGAGAATACTCCCGTAAAGAAAAGAGGAAACCCTAACTTTGGGAAAAACAATCCTTATACAACTAAGCAGGAGGTAAGTAATGATGGCTGATAATAATAATTCTACCCAGACGGATGATAACATTGTTGACAGCAGTACTGAAGATCAGATGCTCGCAGACATTCTTAATAAATCAGAAATACTCCAGGAAGCTGGCGTAGTTCCGAGAGAAGAATCTCAACACGAACCTGAACTTGAGTACTCAGAAGACACAGGAACAGAAGAAGACCTTGAAGAGCCTGTAGAATCTGCCGAATATGAAGATGATGTTGAACCAGATAATGAAGAAGAGGAAGATAGTGAGAAGGAAGACGGAGATGCCGAGGCTACCGAAGTCAGTACTTATGCACTAGATGACTTAGAAGACATTATGGTAACCCACAAAATTGACGGGGAGGAGGTAACTCTACCTATATCAGAGTGGATTGCTGGTTCTGCAACCAAACAACATCTTAGTAAACAAGGTCGTGAGATTGGGGAAGCTCGTAAATCATTAGACGAAGAGCGTACTCAAAAATTAGGTGAACTAGAAACATTAGCAAGTGTTATTGCAAATGAAGTTTACACTGAAGAAACAGAACACCAGAAGAAGTATCACGATATCTCTCAAAAGCTCACAGCAGCACAGAAAGAGGGGGATACTTATGAAATTGGTGAGTTACTTCAGGAGCAAACTAAAGCACAGTCTGCTTATTGGGAAGCCCGTAGTAAGAGAGAAAATCTTGCAACACAAGTTTCTCAACAAAAACAAAGTCTACAACAACAACAATTCGAAGAGTCTGTAAAGCATTTTAACGATACTATAACAGACGTTATTCCTGATTGGAATTCGGATATTCAAAGCTCTATAAGAGAGTTTGCATTACAAGAAGGTTTACCGGAAGCCTTATTAGATGTAGTATCAGATCCTAATGTTGTTAAATTTGTAGATGAGTTTCGTAGACTAAAACAAGGAATTAAAAGTGGCGCTAAAAAGCGTGCTAAGATTCCTGCCAAAAAGATGCCTGCTAAGAAGGCTAAGACACCGACTAAACAAAAACAAGATCAGGCGGCAATGACTAAAGCAAGAGCGTTTAAAAATGATGCTTCGAAAGAAGATCAAATAGCTTTCTTGAAGAGGTTTGCGCCAACACGATAAGCCAATATTCGGCTAATAACATATAGGTAAAAATAAAATGGCAACAGGACGTTATGGCACTTCAGGTGCATCAACACAAGCAGCGGACGCAGTAGGCAACCGCTTTCCTTCAGGAGCATCAAGTGCTTCTGTTTCTGAAAAAGAGGATTTAGCGAACTTTATCTCAATGATTACACGAGATGAAACTCCTTTCATGTCTTCTATCGGCAAAACAAAAGCTACAGGTATATACCACGAGTGGCAAACAGACGAGCTTAAAGCTCCAGGTAACTCACGTGTTGCACAAGGTGCAGACTTCGATGCAGTTACTCCAGATGGTCGTACTACTACTGGTGGTGACCACGGTTCAGGCGGTGGTGTAGCTCTTGCAGCTGCAGATCGTAACCGTTCACGTTTAGGTAACTATACACAAATCAACGCAAAAACAGTTGCAGTATCAGGTACAAAACGTGCTGTAGATCAAACTGGTGTTGCTGATGAGTATGCATATCAGTTGAAAAAGCGTGGCACAGAAATGCGCCGTGATGTTGAAGCTGACTTAATTCACTCACTAAACATATCTACTCCAGGTTCTGCATCAGTTGCAGGTACTATGGCTGGCGTATTCTCTTGGGCAAGTAACGTTGTAAACGTTGCATCAACAGACTCTGGAAACACAGCTGCTCGTATTTCTAATGCAGGTGTTACTGCAGCAGAAGCAGGCATCGGTACTAACAACTTCTCAACAGAATCTACAAGTGCAAACGTAGGTGAGCTTGAATTGTCACACATCGACTCTATCATGCAAACAATCTATGAGGAAGGTGGTAAAGCTACTAAAGTTATGCTTTCTCCAAAGAACCGTCGTACATTCTCAACTAAAGCAAATGCTTCAGGTTCAAATGTTCGTCGTAACATCGATGAGTCAGGTAAACTACGTCAAGCAGTAGACATTTATATGTCAGACTTCGGTGACGTTATGGTTGAGCCTAACTACATCATGGGTCTTGCTGCAACTGCAACAGGTACTGGTGGTACATCCGCTGACGCAGTATCTATTCAAGATGCTTTCGCACTTGTATACGATCCAATGTGGTTCAAAATGGCAACTCTTCGTCCAATGAATGAAGTGGACGTAGGCCAAAATGGTGACTCAACAGTAGGTATGTTCGTTGAAGAGACAACTCTTGAATGTTCTAACCCTAACGCTTGGGGCGTAATCGCTAACATTGGCGCATAAATTTAGGAAAGGGGGCACCTTAGGGTGTCCTCTTTTACTAATAGGAGTAATAAATGTTAATTAAAATTATAGCAAATGCTAATGCTCTGGTAATCAGTGGTGAAACTTTAATTGGAGCAGCTCAAGAAGCTACTTTCGGTTTAGGTGGTGAGAACCACATAGAAGTTGATCCTAGCACAGGTAAGGTTACTAAGGTTTACTTATCTAGACCAGGATCTACACATAATATAATTGCAATAGGTACTAGCGCAACAACTGTATACAGAATACAAGTGGGTAATCTAACTAACGATGGTAGATTCCATACGGTACTAGACTCACTATAATACATGAGAGGAACAGCATGGCAAAGTTTAAACATAGTTCAGCAGTAGGAGATCTCACAGGAGAAATCGTTACTGATGGAAACAGAGGTAGTAAGTGGAGAGTCGAAGGAGACATCAGCACAACTATTGCCGAAGTAAAAAGAGATAGAGAAGCAGGTCGGAATAAAAAATCACACTATCAAAAGATGTGTTCTATTCCAAACGTAATAGTATTAGAACTAAATACTAAGCATAACTTAGATATACTAGATCCAGAGTTTATGCATGACCCTGCTATGAAAAAGAAATTGGTATATCTGTTAAGAACAGAATACCCAGATTTACTAGTTATGACATAGAGGATTATTATGGCAACATACGTAGAATTTATAGGTTCAGGTGATTATACTGGAACTAACGCAGGAATAATTAGAGACTGGGCTAACCGAGATGTTTCAGTACTTTCTAACTCAGTAGTATCTCGGTGCCTTAATTATGCAACTGATGAGGCTTATAAAACTTTACGTGTGCCACCATTAGAATTTACAAGAACTTATGTAGTCAATGGTACTCAAGAAGAGATTACTGCTGCAGGAGTTACAGAAGTTGTAGATGTAGGACCTAGTGCTTTTCAAGGTGGAGGTAATGTTTTAACTATTACTGCACCCAATGATATGACTGAAGTTATATACATAAGAAATTCAGATACCGCAACTAAAAATGTAGGTATAGTTTACAATGAAAAAGTAGATAGCCGTACATTTAATGATGGCTTTACTCAAACTAAAGACTTTCACTTCTATACTAGAATTGGGAATGATTACAAATTACACGGTAATTTTAAACGTGGTGATGAAGTAGATGTTCATTATTATAGAAGACTACAAGGACTAAGTGATACATATGCCGCTACATTTAATAACTGGGTATCAGGTTTAGGTACACTAGATATTGGTGGTACTGCTACTAGTTATACTAGTGCTTCGGCTCCTAATAATACAGAAACTTATTTTAATAATAGAGTAGCAGCTGATTCAAGTTATTGGGTAGGTAACTTAGCACCTCATTGGTTGAGAGATGAAAATGAAAGAATACTTTTATTTGGTGCATTAAAACAAGTCTTTATTTATCTTAATGATAATCCAGAAATAGAAAAATATCAAGCACTATTTAGCGGTCAAATTGAAGCGCTAAACAGAGAAGAAACTGCACGTCGAGCACGAGGCGGTAATATAGCCATTTCCTTCGCAGGAACAAACTTACTCTAGGAGGATAATATGGGCTTTAAAAGTTTATCAAATAAAATTAACTATAGTGATGATGGTGGTAGTTTTGATAGTTCAACAGTAGATGTTTCTACAATAGATAATGCATTACAATTATTAATTGATACTGCTCTTGCCGCTAAACAAGCAGCAGAATTGGCAGAAACTAACGCTGAGACAGCTGAAACCAATGCTGAAACAGCAGAGACTAACGCTGAAACAGCAGAAACAAATGCGGCTACTTCAGCAACTAATTCAGCTAACAGTGCTACAGCATCTGCTAACAGTGCTAGTGCTGCTTCTACTTCAGCAATTAATGCTTCTACAAACGCTAGTACAGCTACAACTCAAGCTAACACAGCTACAACACAAGCAACTAATGCTTCTAACTCTGCTAGTGCCGCTTCTACAAGTGCAACTAATGCTGCTACAAGTGCAACTACTGCTACAACACAGGCAACTAACGCTAGTAACAGTGCTACTGCAGCTCAAACAGCTCAAACTAATGCTGAAACAGCAGAGACTAACGCTGAAACAGCTGAAACCAATGCTGAAACAGCAGAAACAAATGCAGCTGCAAGTGCTAGTACTGCTTCAACTCAAGCAACAAATGCTTCTAATTCAGCTAGCGCTGCTTCTACAAGTGAAACTAATGCTGCTACAAGTGCAACTAACTCAGCTAACAGCGCTACAGCAGCAGCCAATAGTGCAAGTACAGCTACAACACAAGCAAACAATGCGGCTAGCTCCGCTAGTACAGCTACAACTCAAGCCACTAATGCTGCTACAAGTGCAACAAATGCTTCTAATAGTGCCACTGCTGCTGCAAGTAGTGCTTCAACTGCTTCAACACAAGCAACTAATGCTTCTAACTCTGCTAGTGCGGCATCAACAAGTGAAACCAATGCTGCAACATCAGCAACTAATGCTGCTACAAGTGCAACTAACTCAGCTAACAGTGCAGCTAGTGCGGCAACAAGCTTAGCTAATGTTCAAACTATATTTGATAACTTCGATGACGTATACTTAGGTTCTAAATCTTCAGATCCAACAGTAGATAATGATGGCGATGCTTTAACTGCAGGTGATGTATATTGGAATTCAACTGCAAGTGAAGTTAGATTTTATAACGGATCTTCTTGGGAATCACCGGATGCTCAAGCCGCCGCAAGTGCTACAGCCGCTTTAGCTAGTCAAAATGCAGCTGCAACATCAGCAACTAATGCTGCTACAAGTGCAACTAATGCTAGTAACAGTGCTAGCACCGCTTCTACTCAAGCGACTAACGCTAGTAACAGTGCAGCAACCGCAACTACACAAGCTACTAACTCTTCAAATAGCGCTACTGCTGCCGCTACAAGCGCAACAAATGCCGCAACCAGTGCAACAAATGCCGCCGCAAGTGCAGTCACAGCTCAAATAGATGTAGACTCTGCGGCTATTGTGTTTGCCATAGCTTTAGGATAATAACATGCCAAATACATTAACGAATTATACAAGTTCCTCTTCGATAGGAACAAGCCCTGTTACAGTTTATACTGGAGCAAGTGGTACAACTGCAACTACAGTTGGTTTAAACATAGCCAATGTAACTGCATCACAAATAAAAATAGACGTTCAGGTAGCAGGAGTGTATGTTGTAAAAGATACACCTATTCCTGCTGGAGCAGCACTATCAGTTCTTGATGGTAAAATTGTAATAAAAACTACACAGACAGTTATAGTAACTTCTGATACTGCTTCCAGTGCTGACGTTTTACTATCAGTATTGGAGCAGTCATAATGAGTAAGCAAACAGACTTAATTAACATACCCGATTCTATAACAGTTAGTGGCTCTAATGTTGGCATAAACGAACAATCGCCAGATCGACAGCTTCACATCACAGACGCTTCCGAAGTAAATGTAAAATTAGAAGCGGGTGCAGATATATCTGAAATTAGGTTAAAAGATAGCGACAATGCCTTAACCGTACACCTCAATAACAATGAGCGTATGGGCCTAAAGTCTGATGAAGTTAATTGGACAAACTCTACAAGTGGGTTCTTCAATAAAATTTGGGGGCCATCCTCTGGAGATATTTCCAGTGGAGTTATGACTTATCGTGGTAGCACTGCGAGAGGTGGGTTTTATACTAATCCTACCCACGGTTTAACTATTTTGTCAGAAGTTGATATTAGTCTCCGTGCAAATAACGCAAATAGACTGCACATTGATACATCTGGCCGTGTCACAAAGCCGTATCAGCCATCTTTCAAAGCAAATTATGCTGGTTCATCTTACAATATTGCCGCCAGTACAAAAGTTACCCACAATAGGGAAATATATGATGTCGGCGGGGTTTTTGATCCTAGTAATAGTAGATTTACAGCACCTGTAGCTGGTAAATATGTGATGCTATATCAACAGATAGTTAGAGGTAGCTATTCAAACGCATGGACTGAGTTTTATATAAATGGGGGCATAGCTACTAACCAAGGTGGCCGTGTGCATTTCTCCTTCAATTCGGGTACACTTTGGAACACAGTCTATATGCAACATATCTTTGATTTAAGCGCAAATGACTACATTGAAGTGTTCAATGGAGCAGTCGCCGTAGACTATCACGGCAATGATTGGCACTCATGGTCAGGCTACCTACTAGGTTAACAATACAAACAACAAGGAGGCAACTATGCCAAACATAACAATTACTTTAACAGACACACAATACAAAGGCCTACAGTATGCCGCCGCAGACCCACAAGATTGGGCTGACAATGCGCTTACTAATAGAGCCAGAATAGCTAACGATGAAATCATCTCAATGTATACCAATCGTGCATTAGATGAAGGCGTAGCTATACCAGCAACAAGAGAGTTAATCGTAGCAGATGCTTTCACAAGAGGCTGGGCTAAGACAGCCGCACAAGTAAACGCTGAAGCAGAAGCAAGCGAAACACCTTAATAGGAGAATAGTAAAATGGCAGGATATATAGGTTCAGCGGCTTCTGTCGTTTCATCAGGTGCTGAAAATAAAAAGACCTTTACCATAACTAGTGCAACAACAAGCCTTACTGGTTTGAACTACACAGTAGGTAAGGTTCACGTATTCCAAAATGGTGTACGCTTAGTAGATGGCACAGACTATACAGCTACGAATGGTACTACAATTACTCTTACTGTAGCCGCACAAAGTGGCGACAATGTAGTTGTTATATCTCAAGCGGATTTTCAAGTGTCTGGTGCAGTAAGCACATCTGGTGACAGCATGACAGGCGACTTGTCATTAGGCGATAATAACAAAGCTAAGTTTGGTGCTGGCGATGACCTACAGGTTTACCACGATGGGTCTAATAGTTATATTGATGATGCTGGAACTGGTAATTTATATTTACGAGCTAGTAATGCAATCATTATGCAATCTTCAGATGGTGCAGAAACTATAGCAAGTTTTCATGACGACAACTTATGTCGTTTGTATTACGACAACTCTGTCAAACTAGCCACAACATCAACAGGCATAGCAGTAACAGGTAGTACCGCGCATACGGCTGGTGATATTACAAACACAATATCGGGTACATACAATATTAATGGTGCTAACGGCACAGCGGGTAGTCCAGCATACGCAACATATTCTTTTAAAGATGACCCAAACACAGGTATGTATAGGGCGGGTACTGACGCTCTTGCATTTACTACCGCTGGTTCACAACGTATGAAAATAGACGCATCAGGCCGTGTCACAACGCCATCTCAGCCATCATTTCACGCTGTGCGAGAAGCAGGTCATGTATATGGTAATAGCAGTCGGGTTACAGTTGTTTTTAACACAGTTGAACATAATATAGGCGGTCACTATAACTCTTCTAATGGAATTTTTACAGCCCCAATAGATGGTCGTTATTTATTTATGGCTAATGGGATGTCTCTGTATAACCAAAACGGCGACAAGCAATTAGCAATACACATTAATGGTGTTGCTAAAAACATTTCAAATCCTGCATCAACCACGACAGGTGGGGCTAGACCATTTGCTACTTATTTAGTTGCTGATTTATCAGCTAATGATACCGCCTATGTAAGTTTTTACAGCAATGTTACAGCCGACGGTCTTTACGGTGCTGGCGGATATTGGAATGGCTTTAACGGCTACCTATTAGGCTAACAATACAAACAACAAGGAGACTTAAATGTCAGGATATATAGGGGTACAACCAGTACCACAGGCTACTCAAACAAGAGATAGCATTACAGCAACATCAGGACAGACTTCATTTGCTACAGGTGGTTATACTCCTCAATTTCTAGACGTTTACCTTAATGGTATATTTTTAAACAATGGGTTAGACTATACTGCATCAAATGGATCGGATGTTATATTAACAACAGGTGCAGCAACAGGTGATATACTTGATGTTGTAGCCTACACCACATTTGAAGTAGCCAACGTATCTGGTGGTGGCATGTTCAAGGGTGACAACGGAACAGTCGGCTCACGAGCAGGTGATATATTTCGAGTTAATGAACAAGAGTTAAACACAAACACAACTATTGATGCAGATGAAAATGCTAGTGCTACAGGGCCACTTACTGTGGCATCGGGTATTACTCTGACAGTCAATGGAAACTTAACGGTGATATAGATGAGTACATTACAAGTCGAAAACTTAATAGGACCAACATCTGGGTCTAATGCGAACAAGGTGATAATACCAAGTGGTCAAACACTTCATGCACCTGGGCATGTTATACAGGTTCAAGCATTAAGTCGAGTAAGGACCTCTGCTACGGTTCTTTCTTCTACCTCAACTGTAATTGTTAATGACGGTGTCGGTAACTTTGAGACAACTATAACACCTAAATTTTCTAATAGTAAAATTGTTGGTTACGTTAACATATGTGGGATAGCCTCTGTAAGTAATGCCAATAGCATAGCTTTTATGATTTATAGAAATGGAAGTTTTATACAAACAATAGATAATCATCTCAGTTATAATGGTGATGAACATGGTGATAGATGTCATCTCTCTCATCAGTTTATTGATGAACCTAATAGTACAAGTACAGTTACTTACAGTATCTACGCAAAACCAGCAAATAGTGGCTCTGTTATTATATTTGATGTTCATGTTCCTACTCCTAGTAACCCTACTAACAATCTAATTTTACAGGAGATCGCACAATGAGTACATTAAAAGTCGATAGCCTCGTCGAGAAGACCAGTGGCAATGGTGTGCATATTCCTGGGCATGTTATGCAAGTTGTAATAAGCACATTTACTGCGGCACATAATACTACTACAAGTACAAGTTTTTCTAGTATGGGGTCTCCATTTAATCTTGCAATAACCCCAAAGTTTAGTAACTCAATTATACTTATTGATATGATGCTAAATCCTTATATTACAGGAAATAGCCATACGGGGGCTTACAATATTCACAATGGCAGTGGTCTGCTAGGTCATGCTTCTAATGGGTATGGTATTGTACCGCCAACAGGAGGTTCAAATGGACAATTCAGACATTTTAACATTAATGCATCTGATACTGCGTCTAGTACATCAACAATAACTTATCAAGTATATCACAGGTCTGACAATGCAGGTGTAACTTTTTACGGTAATCATGCAAATCTTACTAATCATATACGTCTTACGGAGATCGCACAATGACCAGTATAATAAAAGTCGATACTCTACAGAAAGCCAATGGTGCTACACCAACGGCGGCTGACTTAGGGATTAATACAACAGGTAATGTTATCCACACAGAAATGTTTACTAATGCTCAAGACCAAGACGTTCAAACAAATAGTTGGACACAAGTTTGGACTTTTAGCTACACACCCAAACTTACCAATAGCAAACTTATTTTTAGCTCTTCTCTTGATTTAAGAGGACAAAGAAGCAGTAACCCTGACGCTAGGTTTGATTACCGCATTTATACAGGTGGAAATTTACAGTTTTATAGATCAAATTGTGGACACTATGACTATGGTAATGGAGGTGCTTGGCATAAAGGTAATTTCGTAGATAACTGTCAGTACATTAATACAAATGGCAGTGCAGTAACTTGGATATTAAATATAAAAGCAGGTGGCTCTACTGGTATACGATTTAACGAAATATCTGGTGGAACAAATCCAAATTCTACTTGTGTAGTAACAGAAATAGCTGGCTAAAGGAGGCCTTATAAAATGACAACAATATCAACAGCATTATCAGAGTTGGGTGTTACAGAGTGGGTACTCCGTGGCGAACCAACAACAGAAGCTGAGTTCACAACCATGTACGCCAAAGTAACAGGCGCAGATGCAAATGGTTCAGCCATTGAGAGCCAAGACCCATCTGATTGGGGTACAACTTGGTCAGCAGTATCAGCTAAGAAAGACGCATTGATTGCGGCTGAACCTATGAAACTACTCAGAGCAGAACGTGATCGTTTGATTGCAGCTACTGATTGGTGGGCAGGGTCGGATCGTACAATGACTTCTGCACAGACTGCATACAGACAAGCACTACGTGACATTACTGACAGTGCAACTTCACTAGATGATGTGACGTGGCCTACAAAACCATAGGAGTAGCCAATGACTAAAGCAAGAGACTTAGCCGACTTAGGCAACAAGACTAGCTTAGATGAGATCAATGATGCTTATGATGCAGGGGCTTTGTCGAACAGAAATATGATAATCAATGGTGCTATGAACGTGGCTCAGAGAGGGACTAGTTTCTCAGGAACAAGTGGAGGTACAGAAAGTCATTTTGCTGTCGACAGATGGAGATACGGACACAAAACAGGAGCTGTTACTATAACTCAAAATGGGATAAGTGATTTAGTAGGATTTCAAAACTCAGTAAAGGTTCAAGTAACAAGTACATCAACTGCGGCTACAGGTAATCAAGATTTATTTGAAACAAAGATAGAAGGACAGGATTTAGTAAGTGCTGGATGGGGTCTATCTAACGCTAAAGATTTAACCTTATCTTTTTACTACAAGTCAAATTCTACAGATAATAGAGTTGCATGGTTCTACAATCCTCAACGAGGTAGAGATTTTGCAGTTATTTTTGCGGCATCTGCTGTTAATACTTGGGAAAGAATAACAATTAATATCCCTGCTGATCAGGCCTTTGATGATAGTAATGGTGCTGGGCTTTACATTAGATTTGTTTTGAGTTCAGGAAGCCAATTTACTACAGGGCTTGCTTCTACATGGAGTGCTATTGGAAACGACAGATACGCTGGTGTAGCTAATTTTCATTCCAGTAACTCTAATTATGTTGAATTTACAGGAGTCCAACTAGAAGTCGGCGACACTGCAACTCCATTCGAGCATAGGTCATACGGAGATGAACTGGCGAAGTGCCAGAGATACTTTTTTATGCGGAAAGCTGATGGTGGTCCTATTGGGTCAGGGATATGGTATGCAAATAATCAAATTTTAGCACATTTTGTTTATCCACAGGATATGAGAGCCGCACCAACTATAAATACGAGTAGTGGAGGGTTTGCTTCTTGTTATACAATAGGTAATGCTATTAGATCATTAGGACATGTGGGGTTTGATAATATAAAAAACTATGCCGCTAGAATAAATCTTACTACTAGCTCTAACGGAGTAGCTGGTCATGGAACATATTTACAAATCTGGGGTAGCGAATCAATATCAGTAGATGCGGAGTTATAATCATGGAAAATAGTATGAACATTACAACAGCACAATACCAAGCTGACAGGGATGGCAACAACTCAGGCATTCAAGCAACGATAGACGGAATAGAGTTGTCAGTCCCACTAGACCCAGCCAATCGTCACTACGCAGAGATATTACGCCAAGTTGAAGCTGGTACTCTGACTATTGCGGATGCATAGTCCCCTATTAAAAGGAGAGGGTATCCCCTCCCTTAAACACTATTAATAAGTTATACCTAAGGCAACACAGGTATAACTTATATTATCTAAGGAGAACACAGATGATAACAGACTACCAAACATTTATACACCTTTCTCGTTATTCTAGATGGTTAGAAACAGAGAACCGCAGAGAGAACTGGGAAGAAACAGTAACTCGTTATATGTCAACATGGAAAGACATGATTGATGATGAGACTTACAAGAAGTTATTTAAATACATTTCAAGCTTAGGTGTTATGCCTTCTATGAGAGCTATGTGGGCCAGTGGTCCTGCTCTAGAACGCAATAACATTACTGGCTATAACTGTTCATATCTTAAGATAGATACACCTCGTGCATTTGATGAGGCAATGTATATACTTATGTGTGGTACAGGCGTAGGTTTCTCAGTAGAAGCTATTGATGTAAATAAACTACCATATATTAACGATCACTTTGAAGTATCAGAGAGATTAATTAGAGTAGAAGATTCTAAAGAAGGTTGGGCTAAAGCTATACGTAAGCATATAGCAGACTTATACTTAGGTAGAATACATTACTTTGATTACTCAGATGTAAGACCTGCAGGCGCTAAACTAAAGACAATGGGTGGCAGAGCTTCAGGTCCAGAGCCGTTAAAAGAACTTATAGATTTTACAACCGCTTTATTTAAGAGAGCTGGTGGACGTAAACTAACCCCATTAGAATGTCACGATCTTATGTGTAAGATAGGTGAGATTGTAGTAGTAGGTGGTGTACGTAGGTCTGCCATGATATCCTTAAGTGATTTAGGTGACCACACTATGCAGGGCGCTAAGTCAGGTGCATGGTGGGAAAACAATGCTCAACGGGCATTAGCTAACAACTCAGCAGTATACTTACAAAAGCCAGATGGCTTAACATTTATGAAAGAGTGGACTGCTCTTATTGAATCTAATTCAGGTGAACGAGGAATATACTCTCGTTATGGTGCTCAAGCAACTGCTCCTGAACGTAGAGATTCTGATAAAATTCATGGGACTAACCCTTGTGCAGAGATAGCACTTAGGTCTAATCAGTTCTGTAACTTAACAGAAGTAGTACTTCGTAGTGAAGATACTCTTAAAACAATTAAAGAAAAAGTAGAGTGTGCAACGATTCTAGGCACATTACAATCTACATTAACTAACTTCCCTTATTTACGTAAAGTATGGAATTCAAATACAGAAGAAGAACGTCTACTAGGTGTATCTTTAACAGGTGTATGTGACTGTCCAGTACTATTTAATGCTAAAGAAAAAGATATACAGGAACTACGTGATTACGCTATTAAAGTAAACGTAGAGTGGGCTAAACGCCTTAACATACCTGCATCTACTTCTATAACAACGATTAAGCCTTCGGGTACTGTTAGTCAACTTGTAAACAGTTCATCAGGAATACATGGTCGCTTTGCACCATACTATATCCGTACTGTACGAGGAGACAATAAGGACCCATTGACTGACTTTATGAAGCAGACAGGTGTGCCGAGTGAACCCTGTGCAATGAAGCCTGACAGTACTACTGTGTTTTCTTTTCCTATCGAAAGCCCTAAAGGTTCTGTGATGGCTAATGAGTTGAGTGCTATCGAGCAATTAAAACTATGGTTGAAGTTAAAACAGAACTGGGCAGAACATTCTGTGTCTATTACGGTATATGTTAAAGACACTGAGTGGTTAGATGTAGGTGCCTGGGTATATAAGAACTTCGACCAAATAACAGGTGTGTCGTTCTTACCTTATACTGAGCACTCGTATCAGCAAGCTCCGTACCAGCCTGTTTCGGAAAAAGAATATAATGAATCACTCGCACAATTTCCATCGTCAATCAACTGGAATGAACTCTCGGTTTATGAGCAGGAAGACAATACTGAAGGGGCACAAACGCTTGCATGCACTGCAGGGGGTTGTGAAATCTAATGGAAAGTTACTCGCTGATGGCAGTAATGACTCTATTAGACCTCGCCCTTGGAAACGAAAGAGAAGAGTAAACGCTAGACTACGAGCCTTCAGATTACGTTGTGCTCGTAGGAAATTCAAACAGATAGGAATTAACTTAGAGGAATAATAAATGCCAACAATACCCTTACAAAATTTAGGTATAAAAGGCCTAAATACAGATGTACCTGCACAGGCATTATCTCCCGAAAACTTTTCAGATGGTCTCAATATGAGGCCTTCTGATGGTTCTTTACAGGGCGTATATAAGTTTCCTACTGCTTTTGATACTAATGTTACTGGTAGTAGTGCAAGAAATGTATTGGCTGCAACACAATGGACTCCTGTAGGTTCTGACAATTTTAACTTAGCTTACTTATATGAATCTTCTTCTGGCGTAGTATCTTTCCAGGTATCTCAAGATGTACTTAATCCTATATCTTCATCAGGTGTTAATGCTACTACTAACTTAAGTTTAAATGGTAGGTTTGGTTTTGATTTCTTTACATTCAACGGTGTTATAATTGTTAATGACGGTATTAATCAACCAATCCGTATCTCAAATAATGGTACAGAAGCTTCACCTAACTATCAATCTTTATTTTTATCTAACTGGTATTCAGGTGCAGCAAATGGTAGTGCTCAAGAGGGTGTGGTAGCTAACAGAGTTACTGCACAAAAGATGGCGGCATATAATAATAGACTAATTGCATTAAATTTAAGTGGGGCTTATCTTGCTAACGAAAATTTAGGTAATTCTTCTTTGGCTTGGTCAACACCTATTACAGACATTAATACTCTTAACGGTATGACATGGAGGTATGCTTCAACTAACAGTGCTGGTGATGATATATTAACTGAAACATCAGGACAACTGTTAGATGCAGCTCAATTAGGCCCGTATCTTATTGTTTATAAAGATGATTCTGTATACAGGTATCAAGACACAGGTTCACCTCTTTACTTAACTAGTGAAATGTTATTTGAAGATGATGGATTATATAGTCCAGATTGTTTTGAAGACATAGGTGATGGTAGACATTTTGTGTTAGGTAACTACGGTATATACATACATGATGGTGGTCCTAATAAAAAAGATATATCTAAAGGTAGAATACAAAAAGATATTTATAGTACAGTAAATCCTGCTCATAAGAACCGTACATTTACTTTCTTAAACTCAAGAGATAAAGAAGTATGGGTATGTTATAGTGCAGTAGGTAACAGTGGTACTGGTACTAACTTTGCTTATGTATATAACTATCAATCAGATGTATGGTATAAAAGAACACTACCTAATTTAAAAGGTATTACAGAAGGTGAGATCAATGGTCAAATATATGTATATGGATTTAGTGATCAAGGACTATATTTACTAAGCAGTGCATTTGAAGAAAATGGTTATGCTAGATTTCTTAAACAAGACTTAGGTAACCCTCACTTAACTAAAAATATAACTGCAGTATATCCTATGAGTGAAAATACATTTAATACTACTGCTATCACAGCTAACAGTTTAAATAAAACTTCAGTGGATGCAGAGTTAGCTAAGACTTATGCTAACCGTGAAGATGTTTACAAAAGAACATTTGATCCCAATAGTAATGCTGGATATAAAAAAGATTACAGACTTAATGGTAGATACTTTAATTTAGAAGTATCAATGGTTGGTTCAACTAACCCTAAAATAACAGGACTTGACTTAGAAGTTAAACCTTCTGGACAAAGATAATACTGCTACTCGCAGGATAGGAGTGTATAATGAGTAATATATTTATTCCCGCAGGTGTTAGGGATAAGGCAATGAGAGATACTCTTGTTGCTATTGTAAGAGAACTAGATAAGATGGGAGGTGTAACTACCTCTGAGAATGATCCAGATCAATATACTCCTGGAGCAGATGGAGACCTTATATACTCCGAAAGTTCTACTAGTATATGGTTATTTTCTTCAGATACTAACAATTGGGTATTGGTTTCAGGTATATCAACAGCTCAAGCTGCAGAAGGTTATACTGGTACAGCTGAGTTTACAGGTACATTGTATTATCAAACTATTCAATCAGCACAACCTAACGCACCTACATCAGCAACATGGAGTATATCTAACAGTGACTTCACAAGTATAACACCTTCAGGTGTATGGAGTCACACTCAGCCAGCTGTTAATATTACTGATACTGCATTCAGAGAATGGAGTACTAATTATACAGTTAACCTAGATACGAGTACTAACCCTATAGGTGTATCTATTACATTCAGTACACCTACTGGAGCTATACAGGTTACCGATGATATAGAAAGTGATAACTATGCTGCAGGCAGTGCAGGTTGGGCTATACGTAGAGATGATGGCTATGCAGAGTTTGGTTCAGCGGCTATCAGAGGTACTTTAACTGCTGCTCAGATTGGTGCAGGTACTATCAATGCAACTAAACTATCTGCAGGTTCTATATCAGCTTTAGGTCTTACTATAGGTACACTATCGAGTGCATCTACAGGTGAGCGTACAGTTATTAGTGATAATAGTATAAAAGTATTTGATAACAATAATGTTGTACGGGTTAAATTAGGTAACTTGTCATGAGTTATGGTTTAGAAATATTTGCAAGCAATGGAGTTAGTGTATATGACTCAGATGATGTAACTTGGAACCAAGTAGCTTTTTTCTCTGTAAATGGAGGAGGCTCTGCTTCCAACTCTTATTCTGTATTATCAGGACGTGATGTGCTAGTACAACAAGTTCAAATCAATGCTCCCCCTTTAACAAGAAAAGCTTTATCTCATACAATTAGTGTGAGTGGAACCACTGTTTCAGTAAGTGGTGGTTCTGAAAATGCTTATATACTAGTATTAATGAAATGAGAAAATTATGAGCTATGGATTTTTAGCAACAAATAACAGTAATGAAGTATTAATATCAAGTGATACCAAGAATCTTCACTTTCTTCAGAAAAGAACTTCACCAACCACCGTATCTTTTACTTCAAATGATTATGGTGGTATGAGAAGATTAATATATTCTTTTTCAAATATAAATACAGTTCCCGTACCTTTCTTTAGCGTTCCAACTTCAGATTATTATGCTATCTCTAGATTAGAGGATAAAGGTTCAAATAATTGGGATGTAGAAATAATTAGGTCAGGTACTTCTACAAGTACTCCTGAAGTTTATTTATTTGCACCACCAAGTGCAGGTAGTCCTTCTGGTAATTATGGTATGGCCGTTTATAATTCTGATGGATCTTCTTCTTTTGATAGTAGACTAAAACCCTTAGTCATAACAGGGGGACAATCAGTATCACATCCATCTAATCCAAGAACAAGCTTTTCTAGTTCAGGTTTGAATGCACAGTATTGCCCTACAAATGCTAGTAGTACTTTTACTCCAACAGAATATAATAGTTATACAATTAGTAATCAACCTTCTAAACCTATATTTTCTTTTTTTAGTTTAGCTCAAGCTGAACGTGAAGTTAGTGTTTCAGATAGTCAATTTGAATGTGATGGTTTTGATGTTTATAATAATTGTGTTGGAGCTAGTAGAACTTACTACTGGACCTCTAAATACTGGGCGTTTTATCGTGGTGGAATAAGTTGGGATAATGGAAGCCTTCGTGCAGGATGGATTGTTGTAGAAAAAGGTTGTAATTGGACATACAAAAAAGATTCAGAGTTTTTAGGTATTGGCACAGGCGGTGACAGTGGGAGTGGAGGCAATTGGCCATACTCTAATGAAACAATTAATACAACTGCTAATAGTATAATTGTATCAAATGGAGCTAGCTATGATTAAACCATTTAAAATAACTAAAACCGTTGTAGAGCCTGAAGGTAACATAGGTGTACATTTTACATCAACAAAAAGTGTTGTGAAAGAAAACTCCTTTGGAGGTAAAGTTTCAATTAGAGCTTACATATCTGTTTCTCCTGATGCAGATATAGACTTAGAAGTTTTTAATTACCTTAAAGAGGATTGGCTATGAGTATATCTACAGAATTATATGTTTCAGGTGGTTACAGTAGACAAACTTTTGCACGTTCTGAACAACCAGATTTACTTTATAGTAACTTAAAAGAAATCTTTCCTTGGGTTAAAAAAGAAAATTATTTTTCTATATCAACTCCTACTTATCACGAGTTAATGGAGGAAGATGTAACTACTTGTTGCCTACCAAGGATTTTTTCTACTGTTTTGTTTGGAGATAATATTGTTTTAGCAGCTCGTAAATTTTGTATGTCATCTGCAAAAAGTTATATTAGAGCTTATTATATGTACGAAGGTGAGGTTCCTGATTGGTTACCTGAAGATTGTACATTAATGTTTTATACAGAAAATATTGAAGAATACGGAAGACCTTTTCCCTCAAAAGTATCAGGCTTTTCTGATTACTATTTTACTGGAGATCCCTCAAAAGTAGAAGAACATTTTAATTTACCTGAAAGAAGAGGTGATTATACTACTTTATATGGTGTAACTAAAGAAGGTAATACTATCAAAAGAGTAAAACAATATTGTTATGATGATGAAGACAGTACTTTTGTAGATTGGATTTCAGTATATAATCATTTTCAAAATCAATAATAAAAGGAAACAGCATGAAAGTAATTCATTTAGACCCAAGCAGTATTATTGCTCATTGGAGAGTAATAGAACCTGCCATACAGTCTGCACTAGAATATAGTGCTAATGAATCTACTACATATGATTACTTACAATGGCTACAAGACCCTGAACATTATCAGTGTTGGGTAGTATTAACTGAAGATGAGACTATAGTAAATGTTAGTGTAACTAAAATTAACCACTATGCTACTCATAAGTCTCTTCATTTAGTTACAACAACAAGTATAAACGGTGGTAGATGGGACACCTATAAAAATGCCCATCACACAATTGAGGCTTACGCAAGACAACAAGGGTGCAGACGCATTGAGATGTATGGTAGAAAAGGTTGGTCAAAGATCCTAAATAAACTTAAAGGATCACAAGGTGAAAGTTATAACGAGACCTATGTGGTCCATTCTATGGAGTTAGAAAATGAGATTTAAAGAATTAAACCCGTTCATGCCTGCGGTTACCCCAAGAGGATTAGGTATAGTTTCTAAAGGTGGAGGTGGTGATGATACTATAGACAGTATTCCTGATTGGTATAGACCTTATGTCACTAATGCGGCAGGCAGTGCCACCGATGCATTTAATGCGGGTGATCTTGGAATGGTTGCTGGGTTAAATACACAACAAAAACAAGGTATTAATGCTTTAACAGGAGCGGCTAATGAGGCTAACCTTCAATATGGAGGGGCCAAAGATGCTACAAAAGTATTACAACAAGCCGCAGCTGGTGAAGGTATATATGGTGCTGGAGCTACTCAAGGGCTTAAAGATGCAGCAATACGTGAGTCTAAAGCAGCATTTGCACCAATGGGTAGTGATTTAGCTAGCAGTGGACAAATAGGTGGTGCTCGTGCAGGGCTACTTGAAGGTGAGCGTGATGCTAACTTAGCTAGTGCTTTATCAGGTATTGATTATCAAGACTTATCTGATCGCAGAGGTCTAACTACTGGTGCTGCTCAACAAATTATAGGTAATACTGGGTCAATGCAACAAGCAGCTGGTGCAGGAGCAGGTTACCAAGGTCAAGCAGGACAGATGTTACAAGAGCAATCTCAAAGAGAATTAGATGCTACTTATCAAGGTTTACAAAGATTAGGTTCTTTATTATCAGGAGCCCCTGTTCCTACTCAATCACAGAAATCTGGAGGAAAGTAATATGGCTGGAATATCACCTAATGCTAATCCTTCAATGAAGTTAAATGAAGGAACTGCTTCGGTAAGTACAGGTCCTATGGGAGCTAACGCAGGTACATTTACTTCTGCTTTCAGTAATGACGATATGGGAGTTAACAATGTAACTGTAGGTAATCCTTACAGTTCTAACTATGCAGGTAACACAAGTTATGTAACAGGTCCTTTAGGTATATCTATACCAATAGATAACACTGATAAAGCACAAAAAACTAGTGATACATTAGCTAGGGCTTATGACTATGATACTAGGTATAATCACCCTAATGTAACTGTTTATAATTATAATAACCCTGGTAACCCTATTAAGCGTGATGAGTCAGGAAACTTTTATCAAGATGTACCTTCAGTAAATGGTAGTATTGGTGGTAGAAATTATGACTTTGATTATCAAGGGAATAATAGAAGTGCCCCTGGTTATGATGCTAGTACGCTACCTGGATTCTCAGATAGAATTGGAAACTTTTCTTCAAGCCTTGGTAATGCTATAAAGACAATGCCTAGTGCTATTGGTAATACATTTAAAAATATTAATCCACCTTTGGGAGGTAAGTCTGCGGCTGAGTTAAGACGACAAGTTGATATGGCTAATACCTTATCTGCTAATGTAGCAGCTTCACATGCGGCTAATCCTACTCGTAAAAGAGATTCTAATAAAGCACATGAGGCTGCAGTTAAAGCTATTAAAGATTCTAATAAGAAAAACTATACTAAAGCAGCAGGTAAATCAGCAGCAATGTCCGGATGGGGCGATGACTAGGAGTTAAATAATGAATTTTTTATCACAGAACCCTTTAAAAAGGGAAGAAGAAGGTAATGTAAGACCTAACTATACACAAGTTGGTCAGGCTGTACAACAAGGTCCTAGTATGACACAACAGTTAGGTACAGTATTAGCACCTAAAATAGCAGAACAAGCATTAGCTTCAACAGCAGGAGTAGCGGCCACAGCAGCTTTAGGTCCAGCAGGTTTTTTAGCCGCCCCTGCAATGGGTGTTTTGTTAGGTAGTCTTTTTAACAATGGAACAACAAGTGTACCTGGCTATATGAATGGAACACAAGGTGTACCTGAGATGGACTATGGTCCTGATCCTTTACAAGGTTATATGAATGGAACTGACTATGTAGGTTATAATCAAGGTACTAATATGGCGTATGCTGGTGGTACTGATAGTGTACCTGCTATGTTAACTCCAGGTGAAGCTGTTATACCAGCTGCCGCCGCTCAGAACCCTCAAAACAAACCAGCTATAAATGCTATGGTTGCTGAAGGTAGACAAGCTAATGCAGTTGCTAACAGTACTGCATTTTTAAATGATGGTACACAAGAAGTATCTGAAGCAATGCCTCAAGAGCCTATGATGGGTCCTTTGTCAGATAAGTCTCAAAGAGAACAAATGAAAGTGCTACAAGGTATGTCTTTAAAAAAGAAAGCTTGGGAAGCAGAAGAAGCAAGGAAGAAAGAAATTCACGAACTAAAATTAGCTCAAATGTATGAGAAATCTAGGTCGAGTATTACAACATAGGAGTTAATTATGAGTAGTATATTTAAAGGTGATTTATGGGAAACCTATAAACAAAAGTTAGGTAATATCGAAAGTAGTAATACTTATAATATCATAGGTGGATCTGGTGATGATTATGATGGTAAATATCAATTTGGTAGAATAGCTAAAAAAGACATTGGATTAGGTCATACTTCTGATGAAAGAGAGTCTTTTAGAAATGACCCTAAAGCACAAGAAAAAGCATTAACTAAATTTACTAAGTTAAATTATAAAAGGTTAATGAAAAATCCTAAGTTTGCTAAGATGGATACAGACCAACAAATGGGAGTACTAGCTTATGCACACAACCAAGGTGCTGGTGGAGCAAGTAATTGGTTAAATACAGGAATAGAAGGTAAAGATGGCTTTGGCACATTAGGAACTAAATATTATGATGCCTTTACTGAAACACCTGCTTTTGGTAATGAAGAATTAAAAATGAAATTAATTAATTATTCTAAACCTTCACCCTTAGCGCTGACTGATAGTGTACCTCAAATTAGACCTGAAAATTTACAACAACCAAATATACCTCAGTTAAGGCCAGATAACTTATCTATTCAAGAACAAGAAGTACCTCAACCTCAAAGTTTTGGTCAAGCATTTAGTCAGGCTAGAAAACAACATGGTGGAGATGGTGGTGTATTTGAGTATAAAGGTAATAAGTATACTACTGATATTGCTAAAGAGGTTCCAGCAGTAGCTGAACCAATGTTTCCAAGAGAAGAGTTCGTTCCAACAGTACCCTCTAGAGTTACAAGTACTGCTGATAATCGTATTAATGTACCTCCTTTTAAGGGTTTGGAAATACCTGAACTAGGTTTTAATAATGGTACTAAAGGTGTACCTGGATATAATGAAGGTACAGGTATGATATCAGCTATGGATGGTATTGCTAAAATGAGAGAGCAATATGTAAAAGATCTTTTAGAAAGATCAAACCAACAAAGAATAGAAACAGATGCAATAGACGAAGATTTAGCTTTTGCACAACCTGTACCGCAAGGTAATAATAATGTTAATACACCTAAAGAATTTGTACCTCAAGCTCAACCTGGTCAACAAGTACAAGGTGGTTTTGGAGTTCCTATTCCTACGGAATTTTCAGGAGGTTATAAAGTAGAAGCTATTAATGCAACTCCACCAGGTTATGATGCTGGTCCAGCAGGAACTACTGTTGATGCAGTACCTCCTGGTTACAATGCAGGACCTGTAGGAACTACTATTAATGCAGTACCTCCTGCATATAAAGCAGGACCTTCAGTTATACCTTTAGCAGATCAATTTCCAACTCCAGGTAATGATTTAATGTATAAACCTAATGTTTCTAAAGAATATAGATTAGGTCCCATAGATGCTAATGGTAATACTCTTTATGTTGAAGGTGCATTAGGTCTTATGCCTAACCCTAAGTATAGAAATAATACAGGTATAGACATTGTAGACCAAACAGCTATTAAGGGCACTGAAGCTCTTGAAGTAATGGAAGAAGACTTACAGTCTAGAATTGAAAAAGCTAATAAAACTATTTCAGACTCTGATGATCCTGAAGCAATTTCTGAGGCTCAAAAAGTTTTAAACTCAAATAACAACTTAATTAAGTTTGTTCAAGATGGAAAACCTCAAGCAGAAATAGCTGACGCTGAGAAAGATTTATATGCTGCGGCAAGTGAACGTCGTAAGTGGTTAGATATTATGAATAAAGCTCCTGAAGGTTCTTCCTTGTACACAAAAGCTGAAACTAATATTAAAAGATTAGATGATATTCATAACGAAGCTAAAAATAAATTACAAACAGCTCAAAAATTTATACTTACAGGTAATCAAAATGCACCTGTTCCAGGAGAACTAGTAGGTTCAATACCTGAAGTTAAAAAAGAGATTAATCTTGAAGATCAATTTCCAACTCCTGGTGATGACTCAGTGTATGAGTCTCCAGCAATTAATACAGCTACATTAGGAGATGGTGTTACAAAAGTAGATCTTACTTCTAAAAAACAAAATGAGATAAACAAAGGTACACCTAATAGTGTTAAAGAACAAGTAGGTGGTATGTTACAAAATTTCTTTGGTTTAGAAACATCAGATCTAAGTCGTGCTGTAGGTTTTTATTTAGCTTCAAGAGCAGCAGGATATTCTCATCAAGGATCTATGCGTTGGGCAGGTAATACTGTTCTTGCTCAGTCAGAATCTAAACGCAAAGAAAAGTTAGCTGCAGATGTTAGACAGGAAGGATATGATAGAGAAGATGCTAGGTTTAAACAAGTAGATAAAATAGCTTTATCTAAAATTGCTGCAACTTTAGCAGGCAATAAAGCAACTAATGAATCTAATATAGCTAAGGCTTATGACACATTTAGAAAAGGCGCTGCATCAGAATCTGCTGCGTTATATGGATCAGGTGAAGAAACAAGATTAAAGAACATTCCTTCCGATGAAAATATATCTAGATCAGCAGTTAGTTGGGGTATGGCAAATGGATATGATTTATCTGATGCTTCAACTGCAAATAACTTTGGTATACTTTATGGTAGAGCCTTACAATCTATGCAACAAGAAGCTACAAGAAACCCTGATAAAAAGATAGGTACATTAGAAGGCTTTTTATCTTTAGAACAAGCTAAAGCTTGGACTGGTGGAGTAGATAGTTTATGGGTATTAAACCCTGAAGAAGAAGATCAAAACAAATTTAAGTATGTTGGATCTCAGTATATACAAGAGCTACAAGACCCTTTAAAGAAAAAAGCAAATGAAACAGGTGAAACTGGTAATGCTATAATATCTAAACTTGCTTTAGCTTGGAATAATTTACCTGCAGATAAAAAGAAAAAGTATGGTAATGCAAAAGGTAGAAATGGTTTTTATTTATTTGTTAAGAAAGAATTAGGTTAACCCTACTATTGGAGATATATTATGCCATTTAAAAATGATGAAATATTTGATGGAGAACAAGAGTTACGTCCTATATTTAAAGACGGCGATACTACTTATAACCCTATTACTGGACAAGGTGAAAGGATTAGAGGTATTGATACTCGTGAAACTGGTAAAGTCGATATTGAATCTGGCAGTTATGTTCCAGGGGAGGTTGGTGCTCAAGAACAAGCTGACCTCCTTCAATCTATTACTAAAGAAAATAATCTTACTGAAAGAGTACAGTATGAGCAATCAGATGCTACTGGAACTAGAACTGTTATTGATTGGCGTAATCCTGAAACAGGGCAAACATTATCAGGTATAGCTTTAAGTTCAGGTGCATCTAACCTTACTAACTACTCTACTGATGAGCAAATAAGTCAAGCTATATTTGGTAGATTAGAAAAAAGAAAAAGAGAGTTAGCTGGAACACCCACTGAGTTAGACACTAAAGTTAATAACATAAGAGATTTAATTAACTCTAGAGAGAGATTGGTTGCTAAACCTTTAGCTATTAATGAGGCACAACTAGAAGCTAATAGAAACTTAAATATATTTTCACCTACTCAAGTTCAATATAGAAGTAGTGACAGGGGACTTGATAACGAAGCAAACAGTTATGCTCGTTCTGCTTTAACTTTAGCAGGTACAGGTTTACAAGAGGGTATGTGGGGTATTTGGGATCTAACTGCAGATGCTTTTGGTGCAGAAGATAATGCTGGTCAAAGAAACCTTAATAGAATTAAATTAGAAGCTTCTGAATTACCTTCTATGCAAGGGCTAAATGCTTTTGATGAAGATGGTAATTGGAATCTATCAGGTATAAAAGGATATTATGACTATATTATAGGTAACTCTATAATATCTGCACCTTACATGGCTATATCTATAGCGTCTGCTATGGCTGCTCCTGCTACATATGGTTTATCTTTAGGTGTACCTGGTTTAATTTACGGTGGACAAACTTATTCTGCTCAAGAAGAAAAGAATATTCCTATTGCATTAGTATCAGGTGCAGTTCAAGGTGCTTTAGATCTTATCGGTATTAAAGGTGGTAGCAAATTAGCTACACAGTTAATTGGAGAAGGACCTAACGCTAAGAAAGCTATAAAAGAAATAGCTGACTCTAAGTTTAATGGTAATGTTAAAGAAGCAGAAAAGTTTATTGCTTCTGCAACTACTAAAGAGTTAACTAGAGTAAGTGCCTTTATGAAAGATCAATTAGCAGATAGTTTTAAAGCTAAATATTTAGCAAGCTCTGTAGGTAAGTCTGTAGTTAAAGCAGCTGCAGCCGAGTCTATTACAGAAGCATTGCAAGAAGCAGTAGGTTATTCAGCAGAGAATTGGAATAGATTAGGTAATCTTACAGAAGATGACTATAATGATTTGCAAAATATATTACTTAACTCTGCGGTAGCTGGTGCATTCTTAGGTGGTACTTACGGAGGCGTAGGTCAAGCAACTCAAGCAGTAGAAATAGCTGACTATCTACATGGACGTAATAAGGCAGACTTAAGTAAATCATCTAATGATTTTAAATACCAACAAGATTTAATTAATACTAAACAATCTATAGACATTGAGTCATTAATAAGGGAATCAGATAATTCAAATGAACAATTAGCTAATATAATCAGTCAAGGTAAAAAGAAAGATGATAGAACTAAAAGACAAAAGTTAGCACAAGCAACTGGAGACCTGTTTAGAGGTTCTGTATTTGTAGGTGATTTTAAACTCTTAAGTAATAAGTATGGAGCTAAAGGAGTTAACACACGTAAAGCTTTAGCATTAGCTGGTGGTAATAAAATATATTTTGGAGATGATTTAGAAACACATCAACAAATAGTAACTGCTAATTTATCTAAGTTCACAGGAACAGATGCTCAAGTTTTAAATTTATTTCCTAACGAAAAAACTTTAAATGATATTAATGAGATTATGAAAGATGAAAGGCTTAATCAAGCTTTAGATGATCTTACTAATATAAAAGACTTAAGTAAAAAAGGTTCTCTTAAAGAAGTAGCTAGAGAACGCAATACAGTTTTACCTTTAGAGAATCCAGCTAATCAAGACTCTGTTCTTGAGTATGCAGATAGCTTAGATAGGGCAGACATGTTAAGAGCACAGTATCTAGGTACACCTAAAGAAATAGGCTTTTCTCGTAATACTAAGAATCTTAATAGAAATAAAGTTAAAGAAGATAGAGAAGGCTTTACTAATTTACTAATAAATAAATTAGGGTTTACTGCTTTAAGAGCTAACAATGTATATAGAGACATTATAGAACTAAATGAAGTACAGAATGTAGAAGATTTTGGTGATTCGTTTCTAGATTTAGATTATACTGCCCAAGAAAAACTTAATATAAAAAATATTATGGGTAAGAAAGAGTTTGAAAAATATTTTGAATCAGATATCTTTGCTAATGTACAACTTAATAATACTAAAACAGGATCTACTGCAGCTAATAAAAATTATTTAGGTGTTAATGGTTCTCGCCCTGCTTATTTTATAAAAAGAGCAGTTGATAATAAAGAATTAACACCAGAAGAAGCAGCAGAAATAGCAGAAGGATATAGATCTTTATTAGGTAGAAGAGCTGGTACAGAAAATCGTATTGAAAATGAATACTTATTAACTGCTCAGAACTTTATGACAACAGCTACTACTATTAACTCTTTAACACTGGCTCCAGTATCAGGATTACTTGAAGTTGCATTGTCAACTAAGACGTTAAGCACTAAAGATATATTTAAAACTATAGTTCCCTTTGCACAAGGTGCAGCAATAGAGCTATATGATACTATGAACCATGCAGCTGCAGTTGCTAGTAAAGGTAAGATTAAACGTAAAGATCTTACTAAGCTTAAGAAGTTTAAATACAGTGAGCTTAAAAAGAAGGGTCAAGATTTAGGTTATGAGTTACAAACTCAATCTGCTTCTGCTAGATTAGATGCACAAGGTAGTGCTAAACAACAGCAGTTACTTAATAGTTTCTTTAGGTATAGTCAGTTAAACTCTGTTACTAACATAGCTAGAAACCTTTCTATTGCAGCTTCTTATGATGCTATAGATAATGCTTTTAAATCTATTGAATCAGAAATTAATGGCACTATTAATATAGAATCTTTACAAGCGAGAGAAATGATAACACATCTTAAAGGTGATATTGATTCTATGTTAAACATTAGATCTAAGATGGGTCCATTAACAGAAAGTGATATTAAAACTTATGATACTAACATGCAACGTATGCAATACAACTTTGTTAACGATGCAGTAGCACACCCAACTAAAACATCCAGACCTAACTTCTATCAGAACCCTAAGACTGCCTTAATATTTCAGTTCCAAGGTTTTATAGCTACATTTACGTCTAGAATATTACCTCAAATACTTAAGCAACCTTTCAATGGCACTATAATTAATAGAGTTAGAGGGGTAAGAAACATAGCTTTTCTTTTATCTATGGGCTTCTTGGTACTGCACCTTAAGTCTCTCATTAAATACGGAGAAATACCGGATTGGTTAGAAGATGAAGAAAAGTTTCAATTAGCAGTTGGTGCTTCAGGACTTTTAGGTTCAGCACAACGAGTAGTAGACATTGCAAATCCAGTGTATGATAACCGAAGCGATAACTTTTTCGATAGTGTAATTGATTTCGCAGTAGGGGACGTACCTGCCCTAGGATACACAGCTAAATTAGGCAACGTAGGATACCAGACTCTTTTCGGAGAGACTACTGGTGATGCTACTAAGGCCGCTATTAAAGCTGCTCCTGGACTTGGCCCCTTCACAGAGTTAGCTAACCAAGCTAAGATATCTGTGAATGATATATTTGGAGAATAAAATAAATGGCAAAAATAACTAACACAAGAAATGTTGGGTCCTCTGGGACTCAACTTACACCTGAACAAATAAAGATACTGGAAGCCGAAGCTGCAGTTGATGCTGCAGTTGATGCTTCAACTACACCTCTAGCTCCAGGATCTCAAGCAATAGAAGCAGATCCCTTTGAAGGCTTTGGGGGCAGATCTCAATACAATGTAGCAAGTCCTGACGGCTCTCCTATGCCTAGACCTCCTTCAAGAGAAGTAAATTCTGATGAAGCGTTATCTGTATTTAGTGGTATGCAACCACAAGAAAATATAGCTCCAGGACAAGAAGCAGTTAGCTCTGCTATATCAAGTTTTTCTTCTAATGATTTGCTAGATCAAGAAAACAGACCAGCAGTAGTAGGACCTAGTGAACAATCATTAGACGAAGATTTACCTGAAGAGTATGCTAATACTCCCTTCCAAGATGAACAAGGCAGGTTAACTAATGATCCTCTAGAAAAAAGAAGATTATATAATAAACAACAAGCAGATAGTGCTCAAGCTATTTCTAGACCTACGCTTAATGTAGATCTAACTAAGTTACAAGATATTAAAAGTAAGGTTGGAAATTATATATCTGCATCTGATCAAGGTAAAGTTCAAATGGTTGCAGTTAAATTGAGTGATAAGCTAGCTCAGATAACTACTAGACCAGAACAAGGTGGAGTTCTTAACGTTACTTCAGAAGGAACCTCACCTAATCAATCAGGTTGGGATGCAGTTGCCTCTGTATTAGGTTCTGACGTAGACCCTAGAGAAGCACTTACTGCTTCTATAAATGCTGGAACTACTACTGCATACGAGATGTTAGGAGAAGAAGTATTTAATCAACAAAAAGAATACGATTCAGATGAAACTTCTGAAATAGATTTTAAAGAGTTAATGTTTTCTGATGTACAAGAAGATCAAGAAGTAGTTAATTATGGATTAACTCCTAAACTTTTTAAATCAAGACTAGGTAATTATATTAAGACAGCACTTAGAAATAACAGAATTTCTCAAGGATTACCTACAGGTAGTATTGATGCTGCTGATCCCGAACTATTAGGTACTTTGGTTGGTGATCGCATGATGGACTTATCTGAGTTTAAAATAATGAAAAGTATAAATACAGGTGAAGATGTTTTATACCCTAGTTCTACTGGTATAGAATTTATTAGAGCTAATGCTGAATTTGCTTTAGCAACAGTATCACCTGTTAAGTTACCTAGAGTAACTATACCTGCTACTGAAGGTAAAAACTTTTTACCTGGTTTTTTAGAAAGAGCTAGGAACCCTAGTAAATCTAGGATTGGTGCTTTAGATAAAGAAACAAGAGCTAATAAAAAAGTTAATGCATATGGTGTTAGACTAGATAGAGTTAGAGTTACTTCTACCCCAGAACAAATAGGATTGATGTCTCTTCTTGTTAGATTAGGTACCGCTAACTTCGAAGGATCAGACGTGTTTGCTAATATGTTAGGTATTGGTTCAGATAAAGAAAACCAGATAAGAGCTACAGGAGTATCAGATAAAAAATTAGCAAGCCATATGGCAAGAGAAAAAGAAAAAGCAATACGTGCTATAATTAATTATGCTCAAATAGAATCTTCAGGGCAAGCAGAGTTTGGTAGGAAATCAGTTGATGCTACCGTATTAAGATTTTATGAAACTAATACTAGAATAGATGCAGCTAACCCATATAATCGTGCGTTACAAAACTTTAAAAGCGATATTAAAGTTAAGATACCTAAAAATTCTTTTGATAATGTAAGTAATAATAGTGAAAAATATTTTAATTACATGATTAATGGTGGAACCAAAAAAGGCGTTCCTGCTGACCCTGAATTAGCAGTAGCTCATTTTTTATTTGCTCATTCATCTGTTTTGTTAGGTGAACAGTCACGAAATATTAGACCTGATGCAAGATTAAAATTACTTACACCAGAAATTATTAGTGAGGGAGTTAAAAGAGGTAAGCTACTTAAGAGTATTTCTAACAAGTTAAGCTTTAAAAATCCTACATCTAATTTAACTAACTTAAATTCAGTAGTACGTTTTTTACCTACATTAGATGATAAAGGTAGATTACCTTTTAATAGTGAAACAGGACAACATATTGTTACTCCAATGGAAACACCTATGCCTAAGCTTAGTGCTGAAGAAGCTCAATTCTTAACTAATATATCTAAAAATACTAAGCTTAAAGAACTAGGTTTTTATATTAGCACACTTATAGACTTAGCTAATATGGATGAAGCAAGAGTTAATGGAACGTATCATACTCCTACAGGGGTTAATGACATGGATCTTAATTCTGGTGGACCGACTATCGTTGATTTTAATGCTGGAAGTAGAGTTAATGCATTACATGCAGGCTTAGTAGTTAATGCTGAATCTATTAATACTTTAGAAAACGGAGACTTAAGGGAATTCTTTTTAAATACTTTAGACGATTACTTAGGTGATTCTTCTAAAAGAAATAAGTTATTTAAGAATGGTAATATTTCTTTTTCAGAAATACCTAATGCAGCTAAGGCTATGCAAGATGCTTTAGCTGTATTAACACAATCAGATGCTAAAGAAATAGCTAAGAAACCTTTAACTATAGACGCTTACGGCTTTCCTGTTACTAATCATGGTAATACTGCTAGAGAATTACTTAACAAATATCCTACTTTGTATGAAGCATTATCTCCTTTTTATACGTATCAAGGTGAAGTTAATCTTACTAATATGTCAAGTGATTTTGCAGATATGTTTGCTGCAGTATTAATGCATAATAAAATACAAAGCGCTAGCACAGGTATTAAGCGTGCTGCAAAGTCTGTACAAAGATGGGGTGAGTTTTTATCTCCTAAAGATAGACTAGGTTTACCTATTCCTATTGGTTCAGAAGGTCTAGTGCCTATGTTATCAGGAGAAACTATAGTAGTAACTGATAATAAAGGCAATGAAACTAGAATACCTAATAAAGTTAGAGGTAAAGACTTACTTAGAAAAAGTAAAGATAAAAAAGTTAAAACCGCTTCTGGTGAAACTATCTTATATTCAGCACCAGAAGGATCTTTAAGTGCTAACCGAGCAGTAGTTATTACTGGACAAAGAGGAGAAGCTCAAGTTATGCTTGAAGCTTTTGAGGAAGTTAATCCTGACATTGAAAATAAATTAACACACCCTGCTATACAGGTGTTTGATAATATTAATGCTTCAAGTTCTTCTTATGGTAATTACTATTTTGCCGCTAACAGACCAGGTGGAGCCATAGATAAGTCGTTAGAGTTTAATCAGCTTAAAGCTTTCTATGATAATTACTCTGAAACTATGGACAAGATTAAAACTAAATTAGTTGAAATGGCCAAAGATAAAGTGCCTTTGAATATAGGTCGTAATGGTTCTTTTTCTTATTTAATGGCAGATGCAGATGCAAACCATGCAAAGCTTGTTTCTAGAAAAGAAGCAAAAGAAAACTTTAGTTACTTTAATCAATATGATAAAATATTTAGAGCAATGGGTTGGGTTTCTCCTGAAGAAAGAGGAGCTACTCCTGATAGTCCTACTCTTAATTTTAATTTAGATGTAGAAAAAGCACTTAGAACTAATGTTACTATAAGCAGAGGTGGTGCTCGTGACCCTAAAAATATTACTATGAATGCGTTTAAAGCTTTAGCGTACATGGACAATATAACTAAATATAAAGAAGATTTATATAACAGATTAGATGACCATGAAATTAATAAAAAGAAAGTTAAAAATACTTTTAAAGGATTCTTAAACTAAAAACTTAAATACCCCCAGAGATCTCTTAATGAGACTCTAGGGGTATTTTTATTTTACCAGCCGTTTAAATTTTTAAACTCGGCTTTTCTTGCTTTATAATTTTCTTCAGAATATTTTCTGGACTCTTTTTCTGTAAAAGTATTTCCTGTATCAGGATTAATTTCTTTAGCTTTATTTTCTCTTATTACTTTAGACACTTGAGATAACATAAAATGATTCATTTCTTTTGTATACAGTAGTTCATCCGGTATATCTATATCGTATGTCTTCATATCTTGTTGAAATTCTTCATCAGAGTAATCTGTTATACCTGCAAGTGCTTGTGGGTTGTAACTTTGTTTGGCCATTATAATGATCCTCTCCCAAATATTAATGCCGTAAAGAATATACTTAATATTACTAATAACATTTTAATTTTCCTTTTCTGTTAAGATACCGTTGTGTGCTAAGAATAGATCATACTGTTCTGCACCTATATTGGCATCATCTTGTTTACTAATAAAATAATCACGCATATTCTCTCTGTTGTATGCATAAGTATCGGGGTCAATACCTTCAATCTCACAGTAGCGTTCATCAGTCATTAGTGGTTTTTTATTTTTACTA
>Ga0206682_10000496_pt1 | contig 42838 bp, 55 predicted proteins | sample M240m12015metaG_FD_155444 | JGI IMG/M metagenome (GOLD analysis project Ga0206682, IMG submission 155444) | Ammonia-oxidizing marine archaeal communities from Monterey Bay, California, United States - M2 40m 12015 | ecosystem: Environmental > Aquatic > Marine > Intertidal zone | place: USA... | reverse complement strand
AAATCTGGGTTAGTCATGGAATCTCCATAATTACCACACATCGTAATCATGTTTAAGTTTTCAATAAAGTCTTCAGAAAACCATTCTTTAACTTGCTCAGTGGTCATATATGTTTCTGTGAATGTTTTGCTCTTTATGCCACCTTCTAGTCTTCGATTACAACTCGGACATTCAGCATTACATAAACTACTAGTTTCTAAATCTAATCTTTTTATATCTTTGTAGTTTATCATTTTAAACTTTCAATGTTGATATGATATCGTTAATAATTTTTAGTTTTTTCTTTCTAAAAAGTGTACGTCTTGTACCAGGATGTAAAGGTTTTGGCACGCAGTTTGTGTCTACCCAAGCATATCCGCCAGACTCATCGTTCATTTTTGGAATGAATTCTTCTTTGACAAGAATAACAAAAGAGTAGTAACTAAAGTCACCATTTCTTGCATGATATTGGTCTAGTGGATATATCTTTACAATATCATTTTCAATATCTAATGATATTTCTTCTTGTAACTCTCGTAATAATGCTTGTGCTACATTTTCATTGTCTTCTACTTTTCCACCAAAGAAACCCCAATTTCTAGGAAATGACCCATCTATTGCTCTTTGTTGTAGAAGTATTCTATGTGTGTCTTTTGCGACTATGCATCCGCCAGCCGCCTTGAGTTTCGATTCTTTCATTATGGCGTTACTACTAGTTCCATTCTCCAATATCCAGCCTCATAAATTCCTTGGTATGTATCTGTCCATGATTTATCTTTGGCATCAAATTTAAACTGTTGTGAAGTCGTTGTGTTTGTTACGTATTCTCTAGTGTCATTAGCACTTGCGTCAAAACTCTTCACCCAATCAGTACCATTATACTCTATAATGTCATTAGTGTCAACTGCAATTCCCCACACACTGCTTTCTGTTGCAGAATCTAATGTCAAGTATCTTTGACCTAGTGCAACATTTGGAATACTGTTAAATCCTGGTCTTGCTGTTGAGGCATTGATAATTCTATCTACCGATGTTATTGTATTTGTCGGTAACGTAGCAGTGTCGATTGCGAATTCTAAAGTATTATTATCACCAGTAGTTGATAGTGTGCCGATTACGTCAGCATTCAAGTCATCTAACTCGCCATGGTATTTTAATCGAAGCCTTGAAACACCACTATCTAATGTGCCATATTCTTTAAGTACTGTTGACCAAGGAATACTAGCATCGTAATTTCCGTTTGCAAACGGAGTTGCTAAAACATTACCACCATTTTCATAAACTCTTAATGCGTAATTGCCTGGAGTTACAATTACACTTGACTGTGCGTTCAAGTCTGCAAAGAACTCAAATGCATCTGGGTCATAATCAAGTGTGTCTAAGTCTGTATAAGTGTATATGTTATTGATAATATTTCTGATAACATTTTGTCTTGTGACTTGTGCTGGTGGATTAATCCAAACTGGTATCTGAAATATCATTGTTGCAATATCAATTTGGTCTTCAATACCTGCCGGAATTCCTCTGCTTGTCCATTGTAAGTCAGTCATCTCTACAGTAGTGATTGTCGTCCAATCAATTGGATTATCATTGTGTTGTATTTCTAATGCTGGATTAAATAGCACTAAGATTTGCTCAAGTAGTTGAAGTTTTTGGTCAGTGTTTGAAGTCCAAATATCAACTTGCATATTCAGTAAGTAAGGAACTGGCATTAATCTTTTTACACTATACTTTTGTCCCTGTTCTGCGGTGTAAGAGTTTGTATTTGAGTCGAATGCTCTTTCATTAATACTCACAGCATCATTGAAGAATGGCTCTTGTAATCTCTGTCTATCAGGTTGCAAACTTTGTACCCAACAAGCAATAAATGGAGCAGATTGTACTACATTCTCTGAGTTACCCTTAAGAATAGTTGCCGCCATACGAGATACATCTCCGTATCTTGCTGGTACTCTGATATAATAATCAGTTACTCCATCGTTTTTCTTTGAGCCTGTTTTAACTGTGAAGCCACTGAACATTCTTACAAATTGTAAGATATATCTTCGAATCTGATTGTCATAGAAATGTTTTTGTGCCATATTAGTCTACCTTTGGTTTAACTGCCTTCGACAGATTTACTTTGCCAGCAAGTGTTGTGCCGTCATCTAGTGTTACTGTACCTGAGTTATTAATAAATTGATTGTGTAACGCATGTCCAACTTCCCAAGCACCATCATCGTCATTGATTCTAAACCATTTGCTATCTCTGTATTGAAATAACCTTGACGGTGAATAATCTGTTCTTAAGAAATAAGAATCAGTACTTGGACTATCAGGAAATTCTTTACCGAAAGCCACTGTGGCGTAATCTACATCATCTGGATGATTTGATTGTGTTGCATACATTAAGTTATTAGTTCTATAGTCCCAGTATTTTCCAGGAACATTATCTTGTGCTTCTTGTACAACAGCATCAGTAATTTGTAGTTCTTTGTTGTACGTAGATAGAATATTCTTCAAGTCGGATGCTTCTTCACCAGTACCAAGAATATCTTTGTACTCTTGTGTATCTTGTAATTGTTTGCAACGAACACGCCAAATATGTGGCCACCAACCTGGGTCAAAGCCACTCGAATCTTTCGATGCTTCTTGTACTACCCAATATTGATTTACTGCATCTGGGTCTTCGCCATCGTTGCCTTCTAACATCATGTCTTCTCTCATGTGAGGCAATTCGATTACATCGCCAGTCATAATTTTGCGACCTAGTTGATTGACCATCTCGTTCAAATGGAGAGTGAACACTTGTTGGTCATTACCTAAGAACATACCGAACTGTGATAATTCAAAGTCTTGGTCAGATACTGTATATACGCCTCTAAGGTCATACACATCTGTGTCGTACTTTCTATCTCTGTTCTCTAAAAATAGTAAATCTTGTATTGCCGGTTTGGCAGGGTCAAAATCAGCATCAGTCTTATCTTGTGAGCCGATATACTTATGAATTAAAAGTGACGTACCGCCATGGTCAAAATGTGCTTTGACAGTTTTATCAATAAATTTGTAATCGTTACCCTTTTTAGGATTCCATAGGCTAAGTCTTGCCATAACTATTTTTCTCCATAATTTGACTTCTTACTGTATTTATCATATAATATAGTAATATAATTTCAAAATTATAAATAAAGTTTTAAGAAGGTACAATAATATGTTAATAGATGAAAATCAAGGATACTTGTCAATAAAAGAATTGCTATCACCATTTGCAGTGAGACAATTCAAATTGTGGGCAATGAACCCAGAGAATATACATCGTGGAAACGCTGTAAATGGGGAATACTACGGGAAACATCGTAAAGGTAGAGAATATAACATCTGCTGGAGTAAACAGCCACCAAGAGAAATGTGGGACCCCATAGTAGACAAATTAACTAGTCCTCTAAACGCAATGTTTAAAGGCAAACAATGGGATATGCATATCGTTGATACAATAACGACAAGACCAGGACAGTCTAAGATTAGGGCACATGTTGATACTCCTTATAGATTTGAAGATTTTGCTAGGTCAACAAATGATGAGTTATTTGGTGTACAAATTATTGTTCCGTTAGACAACTTCACAATAGAGAACGGTGCAACATGTATTCTTCCTGGTTCACATAAAGATAGATTTTATTACCAAGATATACAAGACAACCAAGAAGAATATAATGACTTACTTACATCTAAAGGTTTTCAATTTGTGTCAAAAGCGGGCGATGCCTTGATTTATAATTCGAGGACATTACACAGTACTATGCCAAATAATAGTGACCATTTTAGAAGTGCATTGCTAATGAATGCACTAGATGTCAACATAATTGAACGAATCAGAGAAATAGATTACAATACAAAAACTGCAAGAAAAAAGAAAAAATGACGGAAAACTTGACAAACTACTGCATTCGGTGTATAGTATTCTTAAATGTTGATATATAAAAGTAAATGAAGAGGGCAATGTGGCTATAAAAACAATGAAAAAGAAGAACAAAAAAGCAAATATTCTTTCAGATGAGTCTATTACAGGACTAGAGCCTGATTGGAAAGGCTCAGACACTTGGACCGCAGAAAAATATTATAGAGAACGTGCAAGAACTCCATATTATTATAGTTACTATTACAAATCTAAAGATTTTGTTCCTTGGGTAGTCCAATACATGAAAGACAATGGCTACTCTAAAGAAGATATCAAATCATATAAGGCAGCCGAAGACTGGAGAACTAAAAGTACTCTTGCAGGATATGTGAGAGCATTATCAAAGGGTATGCCAGAGAATCATGCTGGTATTCCTGAATACTTAGATACATTAGAAGGTATTACAGCAACATCTTTGTGTGATATTACTGATTCTGTCAAAGGACAAATAGAAGAGGTTATTTCTTTTGGCAAGATAATCAAAGAAGAAAAGAAAGAAGAAGAACAAGAAAAAGTTAATACGTATAAACCATCCATTCAACAACTTCTATTCAATAAGTCTTTAGAAATGTCAGAAGAGATAGATGAATATATTGAAGAGTTTGATGGTTCTTCATCGATGTTGACTACCTTTGACCCACAACGAATGCTTTTAATTGTTGGCGCAAAACCAAATCATGCTAAAATAATAGCATCATTATATCAGCCAACCTTTGACGATTTCTCAGAACTTGTAAATCCTCCTAGTACTAAAGGTATGTCAGAGTTTGATAAAGATATGCATGAGCAACTTAAAGAAGGTTATTCACATCTATCTAAAAGTGTAATAAAGAATCAGTTTAAGATGTACAAATCTATTATGGATGCTTGTGACAACATTGTATTAAAGGGCAAAGTGACAAGGAAGCCTCGTAAGAAGAAGCCAGTCAGTGCTGAAAAACAAGTCAGTAAGTTTAAATATTTAGACCATCATCCAGAAACTAAGTCAATTAGTGTGAACCCAGCAGAAATAGTTGGAGCCAATAGTATCATAGTATACAATTCTAAGACAAGAAAACTTGGAGTATACCATGCTCAAAATGTTGACCCTACGGGACTAAAGAGAGACGGATCTGGTCTAAGTGTAAAAGGAACGACTATTCAAGGTTTTAACCCAACCACGAGCGTCCAGAAGACACTACGTAAGCCAATCGAACAACTAGCAAAGTTCAAAAAGATAGCAAAACGTTCATTTCAGAAACAGTTTGATGAAATAAACAGTGTTGAAATCAAAATGAACGGCAGATTTAACGACCACAGTTTGATTATAAAAGTTTTTTGATAAATACTGTTAACAGTGATACATGTTAATGATATTTGAGGTCAAGAAATGGCAAAACAACGCAATAAAATAAAAAATGATGTAATTAGACAGATTAGACTATTACTCGGTGACGGTATGGTCGATATCGAATTGGATCCAGAACATTATGACCTTGCTATCGATATTGCAGTAGATAAGATTAGACAACGTTCAGAAGCGGCAGTAGAAGAAGATTTTTACACTATTGAACTAAAGAAAGATGTCGATGAATACAGACTTCCAGCAGAGATAACAGAAGTTAAAAAGATACATCATCGTTCTTTCGGTCATGGCATATCTGCCGGCGTAGACATGGATCCATTTGAATTAGCATATGCAAATTCATATTTCTTTATGAATAATCATGTTGGTGGTATATCAACATACGAACTATTCTCTCAGTACCGTGAAACATTAGGCAGAGTTGCGGCTACTGATATTCAATTTATTTGGAATGCAACTACTCATAAGTTAAAACTTTTAAGAAAAATGAGAGCGGACGAAATGGTATTACTTCATGTTTACTTAGAGCGTTCTGACGACCAACTACTAAAAGACCCATATCTAAAATCATGGATGAGAGATTACTCATTAGCATATTGTAAGAAAATGATTGGCGAGGCTCGTTCTAAATTCTCTTCACTTCCAGGCGCACAGGGTGGAGTTACACTAAACGGTGACGTTCTAAAACAAGATGCTACGGCAGAAATAGAAAAGTTAGAAACAGAGTTGAAACTTTACATTGATGGTTCAGCACCGCTAGGTGTTATGATTGGCTAATTGTGGCTTTTCATCCAAAGAACAATAAAAGTCCTTGTGTAAGTATTTGCAAATACAATGATAAAAACTTTTGTGTTGGCTGTAAACGCCATATGAACGAAATCTTTGATTGGTTGGATTATTCTGATGAAATGAAAGATTCTATCTTAGAAGATATAAAAACCAGAGATATAAATTCAGAAAACGGTTGACATTCAGTATCTTTGGTTGTATAATAATATTATCGAAACTGAAAAAAGAAATCAAATGATAATAGGTATCACAGGACTAATAGGCTCAGGCAAAGGCACTGTAGCAGACATTCTAGTTGAAGAACATAACTTCATAAAACTTTCATTCGCAGATAAACTCAAAGATGGTGTTGCAACTGTATACGGTTGGGACCGTGCTATGTTAGAAGGCGACACTGTAGAAAGTAGAGAGTGGCGTGAAACTGTTGATGAGTTTTGGACTAATGAAACAGGTAGAGAGATTACTCCTAGACTTGTACTGCAAGAGTTCGGCACTGACTGTATGCGTAATGGTTTCTACGATGGTATCTGGGTTAGTCTAGTTAAGCAAGAAATAATTAATAATCCTGAAAATAATTATATCATACCTGATGTACGATTTGCTAATGAGATAAAAATCATTAAAGATTTGGGTGGCGAAGTTTGGAATGTTAGACGAGGCGAACTACCAGATTGGTGGGGAGTTGCAATATTAGACAATAAAACAAATTCAAACTTAATGAGAACTTCATATCCTGATGTTCATCAAAGTGAATGGAGATGGATAGGAACTAACGACACATTCAATCACATCATCTATAACGATGGCGACACAATAGACACATTATATAGTAAAGTTTCGAGTGTGTTGTCTACGTAGTTAACCCCAAAAGCAGTGTTTTTTCATGTTTTTGACTAAATACATGTAGCGAAATATATTTAACAGTCAAACCAAACAGGAGAAAATACTATGGCTACATTAGTATCACCAGGAGTTGCAGTAACCGTAACAGATGAATCGCAATATGCGGCGGCTACACAAGGTACACTTCCATTATTAGTTATTGCTACGGCAAGTAACAAAGCAGATGCCTCGGGTAGTGCAACAGCGACTGGTACAAAGCCAGCAAACGCAGGAATTGCCTACTTAGTATCATCACAGAGAGAATTAGTTGAAACATTCGGCGAACCAAAATTTTACGAAGTTGGCGGTTCAGTTGTACAAGGTTCAGAAACAAGTGAATACGGCTTATTAGCGGCATACCAATATCTAGGCGTTTCAAACAATGCATACGTTATTCGTGCAGACGTTGACTTAGCAGAATTAGAAGCATCAAGTACAGCACCAGCCGGCGTTATCACTAACGGTACACACTGGCATAACACATCAAAAACAAAATTCGGATTATTTGTACATGATGGTACAGATTGGAAAGCAAAATCAATTGCTGTTTTAGACGATGCTCCAGGAACAGGAAACGTAGATGCACTTTCAGGTGAACACGCTCAACCATTAAACACATTCGGTCAAGCAGGCGACTTCGCAGTTGTAACATCTACTGCTAAAGTTTCATACTTTGAAAAAGTTGGCTCATCATGGGTTTTAGCAGGTGACACTGGTTCAGCAGATTTTCAATTCTCAATGTTTGCTCCATCAACAAAATCAGGTGGCGGTGCATTAGCATCAGGCGATGCTTATGTTCGTTTAGCGACAGCCGGTTCTGGTTTAGATGTAGACTTAAATGTTTATAACACTACTTCTGGTTTATTCTCAGCACTATCGGCACCAGTTTATGCTAATGACGATTTAGCATCAGCAGTGTCAACAAATGCTGGTAGTATTTACACACAGTATAATACTAGAGCAGATGGTTTTGGTTACTTTCAACTAAGACGCCATACAGGTGCTACAACATCAGTTGTTACATCAGGCGCAGTACCTAGCACATCATCCATCACTGCAACTTTTACAGTAGACGGTGTTACATGTGGACCATATACTAATTCCTCATTAGACGCAATTGTAACAAACTTACAATCAAAATCTGCCTTAAACACAGCAAACGTTAAAGTTGAGAAAATCGGAACAGATAAAATTCGTTTCACTAAGACAGATGGTCAAATATTACCAATAGTATTTTCAGTAGGTCATGTTGCAATGGGCTTTGCAAGTACTCCTCAAGTTGCATCAGTTTGGGAACCATTATCTTACCAATCAAGTGCTACACAAATTACAGGCACAATTGCAGAAGGTACACATTGGTATAGTGCAGACCTTAAGATGGAAATTATGAAGAACGTCAACAATGGCGGTACAATGGAATGGCAGAAATACGCATGGTCAGAAGACACAGATGGTTTAGCACCAAGCGAATTACAATTAGTTTCAGGCGCTCCAACAAAACGTAAAGACGGAACATCGGCTCTAGTAGCAGGTGATATCTGGGTAGACGGTGACGCAGTTCCATACGCAACAGTATATCGTTGGTCAGGTACAGCATGGGTCAAATTAGACAATGCAGACCAATCATCTACAGCAGGAATGGTATTCAGTCATTACTCATATGACGCTCCATACACAGCGGCAGGTGCCGCGGCTTCCAGAACAGCACATGCAGATACAGCCAATCCAGATTTACATCCAGAAGGAATTCTGATGATTAACATGGACTATTCTACTTATAACGTTAAGAAATACACTGGCGGTAAGTGGGTTTGGGCATCAGGTACAAACACAGATGGTTCAGGCAAGTTCGGACCAGAGGCTCAAAGAGCAATTGTTGTAGAAGCAATGCAGGCTTCACTATCAAGCAATACTGGAATTCGTTCAGAATCAGTATACTTCAATCTAATCGCCGCTCCAGGATACTATGAGTTGATGGACGAAATGATTACATTAAACAAAGATAAAAAAGAAATCGCATTCGTAATCGGTGATTGCCCAATGACATTGAAATCAGATTCAACTTCATTGAAAGCATGGGCTGATACATATGTTCCAGCAGAGACTTATGCGGCAATCTATTATCCACATGGTTACTCAAGTGACTTGTCAGGTAACAACGTAGTTGTTCCATCATCGGCAATCGCATTAAGAACTATCGCATTCTCAGACCAAGTATCATTCCCATGGTTCGCACCAGCAGGCTTGACACGTGGTGTAGTTTCTAACGCAACGCAAGTTGGTTATGTAAACGCAGAAGATGAGTTTGTTAAAGTTCAATTGAGTGAAGGTCAGCGTGATACATTATACAACGGACGTATGAACCCAATCGCAGACTTCCCAGCACAAGGAATGGCAGTGTTCGGTCAGAAGACAACACAAGCAACTTCAAGTGCATTGGATAGAATCAATGTTGCACGTCTAGTTAACCACATGCGTTACAACTTAGACCAGTTATCTCGTTCATTCTTATTCGAACAAAACGATAAGATTACAAGAGACAACATGAGAGATGCAGTAGAACGTTTCTGTGGTAACCTTGTTACTGAAAGAGGTTTATTTGACTTCTTAGTAGTGTGTGACGAATCAAACAACACACCAGCAAGAATTGATAGAAATGAATTATGGGTAGATGTTGCAATTCAGCCAGCAAAAACTGTTGAATTTATCTACATTCCATTAAGAATTCGCAACACAGGCGAATCATTAGCATAATAAACGACTAGAGAGTTTAGTTTAAAACCCCTCATCAGTGAGGGGTTTTTTATGGGCGCCCTTAACGTATCTGATAAATACTGATATGAGAATAAATCAGGTCATATTACATGAAGAGGCACTAGACGTAAAGTCTGTGATAACTTCGTCTATTAAAAAACTAGATAAAGTTTTTAAGAGTAACAACTATGAATTGAGAATAGTTGGTGGTGCAGTACGTGACCTTGCATTAGATAAAACACCAAAAGATATTGATTTGGCAACAGATGCAACACCAGATGAAATGATGGAGATACTTGATAAATCAGGCATTAGACACATACCTTCAGGTTTAGAACATGGTACTATTACTGCAATCTTAGATAATGAACCATTTGAAATCACAACACTAAGAGCAGACAAAGAAACAGACGGCAGACATGCTGAAGTTGAGTTTGTTAAGAGTTGGGAAGAGGATGCTAAACGCAGAGACTTAACATACAATGCTATGAGCATGGATATGGAAGGTAATGTATTTGATTACTTTGGTGGCATGGATGACTTACAAGATAAAGTCAGTAAGTTTGTCGGTGACCCAGAAGAAAGAATTACAGAAGACTATCTAAGAATATTAAGATACTTTAGATTTCAAGGTAGACTTTCGACACCTACGTGGGATAAAGATACACTAAAAGCAATTAGTTCAAATTCAGAAGGTTTGAAAAAGATAAGTGCTGAAAGAGTGTGGCAAGAAATGGGCAAAGTCCTTTCTGGTAACAACGTTGCGAATATATTAGATTATATGGCTAAGACTGGTGTTAGTAAAGTTATAGGATTATCAACTAATGACTTGAACAAAGTAAAAGATAATGGCAATTCTATTGTTGCTTTGGCACAGACTGGTAATACAATAGATATAGCAAAGCGTTGGAAACTAAGTAAAGTTCAAGCAACTATGTTAGACTTTCTAGTTAAGAATAAGAACAATACACTTGACCAAAAGAAAGTAGAAGATATGATTGCTGATGGAGTTGATAAAGAGTTGATATCAGCACTGGCAACATTACAGGGTAAAGAAGTAAACATAGACGCAGAAGTTCCAAACTTTCCGATAACAGGTGCTGACTTGATTGCTAAAGGCATGAAACCAGGACCAGAAATTGGTGCTAAACTTGGACAATTAAAACAGAAGTGGAAAGATAGCAACTTTAAATCAACTAAAGATGAATTGTTAAAAGAGAATTCAGACTTATCTACTCAAAGAGGCAGATTAGAATACTATCTAAAGAAACCAGTTGAAGATGGAATGTTAGTTCATCTATCGGGTTTAGGAAAGTTTCACAAAGGTGATGATACTCTAGCAGACATAGTACCAGAAAGAAATGGTATGTATGCATTACATCCTGACAAATGGGAAAGCACATTCTACAGCCTAACAAACAAAGATTTCAAAAAGATTGTTCACTATAAACCAACATTAATAAAAGCACCAACAGATATGATTGTTGCTGATATGGCTATTGCAAATAGATTTTATAGAACAGATAATCCAGAAGAACAAGAACAACTTGCTAAAGAATACAAAGATAGTATAGGTAAAGATATATCTAGTATGAAGATGCCAGAAGTTATTATATCTACGAATGAGTCATTAACTGAAGCAGTGCATAGATTTATGACAGGACACGGCGTAACCTTTGCTGGTAAGAAACATGATGAGATAGAGATTGAAGTGACTGGCACTGATAATGTGAATAAGAAATATATGGTCACAATACTTGCACCAAAAGAACTATTTGGTAAACAAACTCAAATCTCTTCTAAGTATATGAATAGAGGACCATGGACTAAAACAAAAGTAGATAATGTATTTGGAGGCGAATGATGAAACTTACTGAAAAGCAGTTTAAACATTATATTGAGAAATATAAAGAACACGAAGCAAACAGAACAAGTACTAATGAAAGAAATAGATACTGGAAAGAGTATTTTACTCCATCCAGAACAGAGACTAGTTTTAATATGAACAAATTTTAAATATGAATACTAAAACATTAGAATTACTTTTAGCAAACTATAAAGCAATTTACAGTCAAATGAAATTGCCGTGTGCTGAAAAAGAGCGATTTGAGAAATTGATTGCTAAAGTAGAAGAAGAATTACAAACAAAAAGTACTATAGTACCAGACCCAGACATTATATACTCAAACGAATGGTGTTCATGTGGACATAAAATCATAGATTGTGATTGCAAACCAGGTTGTGAATGTGGTTGTAATAAGAAATTCTTGGGTGCATATTAACTTACGACTTAATTTTTACTAAAATAGATAAATACTAGTGTTAAACCATAGTTCACAACACTATTATAGGAGATAAAGAAAATGGCAAGAACGTTAGACACATTTGGTGTACCTACTGATTCAGGCAATGGAGCCTCAACGAGTGGTATTTTACAACCAAAACTTAACTATAGATTCCGTGTAGTAGTTGCTGGTTTTGGTGGTGTAGGTGTAAGCACACAAGAATTTACGAGACAGGTTATGAATGTATCCCGTCCAAAAGTTTCACATGAGTCAATTCCATTAGATTCATACAACTCACGTATGTATGTTATGGGTAAGCACACATGGGAACCGATTACAATTACTTTACGTGATGATATCGCAAACAATTTGACTAGATTAGTTGGTCGTCAAGTACAGACACAATTAGACCATAGAACTCAAAGAGGTCCTTCAGCAGGTACTAACTATAAGTTTTCAACATTGATTGAAATCTTAGATGGTAACTCAGGTAATGCGACTGAAACTTGGGAACTAGAGGGCTGTTTTGTTACTAATGCAGACTATTCACAAACTGATTATGCGGTTTCTGACCCAGTTACAATCACATTGACACTACAGTATGATAATGCTATGTTGAATGATGATTTGATGCCTGAGATTCCATTCCAAAACAATTCATCTTCAGCAGGTTAATAGAGGCGCAAGCCAATGGCTGATGAAAGACAAAGTGCTAAGAACACTACAGGAAGAGTTTTAGCGGACAGTGCTAACGCAAAACATAGATTTGGTTTTGCGGGCGCTGGCAATCGTACTCTTGGTGGTACAGCACCAAAACTTTCGGATTTATTCTTTTTAGAATTCACCACAGTTACTGAAGGTAGTTCACAGATACTACCAGACGTATCTGTGTTGGCAAAATCGGTATCTCCAATTTCAATTCAAACATCTAGTATGCCCGTTGACCAATACGGTAAACGAATTTATATTCCAACACGTGTTGACTTTCCAGAAGTAAGTCTTACGATGTATGATTCAATTGATGGTAAAGCATTTGATGTCGCCAGTCAAATATATGGTAAGTTCTTTAAGAACCAATCAGCAGAAGTAACTGGCGCAACAGCAGAAGAAGTTATCACAAGCAACAATAGACATGGTAGAAAGTTACCAAGTAATGAACATGACTACTATCATCAGCATTTTGAAAAGGTAACAATATATCATTTCTTTGGTAACCTTGATTCTGCTAATGACTCTGGCATGGAACAATCAATTGCAGGAAATACTGGTCAAGGAACAATTCAAAAAATTGAATTAATAAATCCTCTAGTTACTGGTATGGTGTTTTCGGGTAGTGACTATAGTGTTGCTGAATTGAGAACGTTAGACCTAACACTTCAGCCAGAAAATATAATATTAGGAAAACCAGAAGAAGGCGTAACATTCCCAGATTGGATGACGCAAGGTATGAATTACATAATGGACACATTAGTTTATGAGCCTAGAACAGCAGTTTATACCTATCCTACAGAACAAGAAGCAAGAGATAAATTTGCAGGAACTGAAGAAGAGATTGCTAGAAAAGAAGCAATCATAGATGAAGCGAATGATAGAGATACAAACTTTAAACTTAATGAGTTGATGCAATTATATAATGCTCAACTACAAAATCCTAATGAACAAGGTAACGAAGCATTAGAGATGGCTTTAAAATCTCGTATTGGTACATTAGATGCCGCAAGAGCGAACAAGTTCAACAAAACGGGAAAAGATGATTTTAACGCTAGAGATGAATCTACTTATAAATCAGTATATCTAAATCCTGATGTGCCAACATTTGGCGGTGTTGGAAGTAGTAATCCACCTAACACTCAGTTTGTTCCATATTCTCCTGATTTAGGCGATGCAATGGTACAAGAGTTGGTAAGTGCAACATTTGGAAATCGTAGTTTTAATTCAAATAATGTTTTTGACTTTAAAAACCAAATGAGAGGCCTTGCAAATGAAGTTCAGTCAGCAATGACAAGTAACTTATCAAGTAACTACTTGACAGTAGATGGACAAAGAGTTTTAGATGCGGCAATTAATGCTAACAAAGGTGCTTTCATAACAAGTACACCAGCAATCAACCCTGCTACAAACACAGATAGAAAAGTTATTAACACAGGAAATCACACAGGTGTTAGTAAACAAATCGTAAATAGAAAACTATTTGATTAATAAGAGATAGACATGAAATTAGATATATTAACAGCAAAATTATTAAAGAAAGGCTTCGCACAAGAAAAAGCAGAAGCGTATGCTGTGGAAATTACAAAAATAGCAAGAATGTACGGTGTAAACTCATACGATTTCATAGACGAACTCTCAGAAGAATCTGATTTCACAGAATTAGGTGCAGTCATCTTTAATAATGCTTTGCGATTTGGTTACAAGACGGGCAAACTTGCTCCTCGTTCTCCAAACACTTATGTCGCAAGGGCAATTATTAAATAATGGCAAAATTTCACAAAGGCAAATACACAGTAATAAACGAAGAAAAATACTCAGGAAATGGTTCACCCGTTTTTAGAAGTAGTTGGGAACAAACGTTTATGCAATTCTGTGACAATAATCCAAATGTTATGGCATGGGCAAGTGAACCGGTCAGAATAACATACAAACATCCTTTAACTGGCAAACTAACATCATATGTTCCTGACTTTGTAGTTGTATACAGAGATTCGAATGGTAAAAAGAACGCAGAGTTAATTGAAATAAAACCTGCTAATCAATCTAATCCTAAATTTGCACGTGGTAGGGCACAACAGGCACAAGTAGCAATAAATTATGCTAAGTGGGATGCCGCTACACATTGGGCAAAAAAACGAGGCATGAAGTTTAGAGTTCTTAATGAGGGTGATATCTACTCTAATACTAAGAAACCTAAAGCAGTCAAAAAACCTAAGAAACCAATTAAACCAAGATAACACACCTTAGGACCGATATAAGTTACTTATATCTAAGGTGAGGATGCCGTTATCCATTAGTTGTATCGCTACTACGACTACAAAAAACGGCAACTTTATTTTTGATAAATACGAATATAATTAATTAAGAGTGTGTATTATGACAAAGAAACTAGAAGAAACATTCAATATAAGTCCAGCAGAAGAAGAACCTGTTGAAGAAGTAGAAGAAGAAACTCCTACAATTGAAGAATCTACAGAATTAACTAATATTCTCTATTCAGAGTTAAAAACTACTGAAAAGATTGACAGTGCATTGCCACTTGTACAAGACCTTAATCAACATGATAAGGAGATGGATGATATTCATCAAAAGGCATTAGATGCATTTAACGATTTAGTTCAACTAGGAATGAATGTAGAAGTACATGCGGGTGCTAAGTTACTAGAAACAGCAAATCAGATGCTAAAAACGGCTATGGAAGCAAAAGATAGTAAAGTTGATAGAAAACTGAAGATGATTAATCTTCAATTACAAAAAGCCAAGTTGGACCATAACGTTAAGAAGTCATTACCAGAGGGTTCAGAACTAGAAAGTGACGGAGCAATCACAATTGACCGAAATGAACTATTAAAACGCATTGACAATGCCCAAAAAGACATTAAAAATGATAAATAAGAATAGAACAATTATACTTTAAAACATATTTGGAAAGCGTTATGAAAACATTTAAACAATATTTAACAGAGTCCACTAAAGAACACAAATTTACATTAAGATTCTGTTGCGACTTAGATGAAGCAGGTGCAAATCGTATTGAGACATTCTTGTCAAAATATGACCTTAAGTCGATGTCAAAAACATCTACTACACCAATCACTAAGAACCCAATGTTTTTCAAAGACGTAGAGAATTCAAAAGTCTCAAAAGTCGATATAGCAACTGGCTATCCATTATCAGCAGACATTTTAAGACAACAACTAAGTGATTTACTTGGTATGCATCTTACACACGTTGCTGTTCATCCTGAAGGATGGGAACCAGAAGAAGAGGTTGTTGACGAAGATAAAGAGGCATTATTGGCATCAGATTATGATGAAACATCAGACGATGGCAAGACATATGGTAAAACTTTTGTAGATAAGTTTTTAAATGATTTAGAGAAAAAAGAGCATGATGTTGTAGAGAACGAATTAAGTGTAACACCTGCAACTGACCCTGCGCCAGAGCAAATGTCGAAAGATGAGAAATCTACTCCATCTGTCATAACAGGAGACGAAAATGACTAAGAAATATACCTTAACAACATCAGAGGAAACTGTTACAGAAAATCCAGAAGATATCATCAGATTAATGAAACTAGCAGGTCTTTCTAATGCACAAGCAGTTGCTGAAGAAGAAGTAAACGAAGAAGTTTATGAGCCTACTGAAGCAAATGACGAATTGGACTTAGATGATTACTCTAAGAAATCTCCAGAAAGCATTTCTAAACAGAAGAAAAGTTTAGACAAAGCACCTTCAAAAGGTGACAATCCATTAGAATATTCATTAGACGAAAACGAAATCTATGAAGCGATGATGAAAGAGTTCAACGAAATCGAAGAAGGTAAACTTCCACCTGGATTACAAGCATATCAGGATAAGAAAAATGGCAAAAAAGATGAAGCAGTTGAAGAAACAGTTGAAGAAACAGTTGAAGAAACAGATGAGCCAATTGAAGAAGCAAAAGGTTATAAAATCCGTGATAAATCACGTGGACATGGCGTAGCAGATGAAACATATAAATCACGTGAAGAAGCAAAGTATGCCGCAGTAATGAAAGGTGCATCATCAGGTAGCGAATGGGAAGTTATTGAAGAATCAAAGCCAGACTTTTTAGATTTAGATAAAGATGGCGACAAAGAAGAGTCAATGAAAAAAGCGGCTAAAGATAAAAAAGAAAAAGCCGATGAGTCATTAGACGAAGCAACAGAAGGTTGTGCTGATTGTGAATGGATAAAAGACGAAACAGACGGCGACATTGATACATGTGATGAATGTGCGGCAGAAAAGAATGAATCTGTTGTTACTGAAGATAAATCAGTTTGGGCAGATTTCAAAAAAGCATACGAAACAATGGATTTAGAATCTGAAGATAGAATGTTTTTTAGTATGAAAAATTGGTCAGGACATCGTTTTGAAATTCAAAGTGATATTGAAGGCGAAAACGGAACAGTAGTTCTAGGCATGCATGTAGCAGACGAAGATGGCGAGCCTGATTTTCTTCAAAATAGAAAGTTTGCATTAAGCGACATTGAAGCAAATATTACTGGTGCTGGTTGGTATGCAGATGGCGGAACTGTACTTAAGACAACTATTGGTGACTTCGAAGGAATGGATATGGAAGAAGAAGAGGTTACTGAGCCAAATGAATCTTCAGATATGGACAGACTTAAAAAATTGTCAGGTATGTAATAACATATAAAAATTTAAATAAAGAAAGTCTCCTCAGTGAGACTTTTTTTATGGGCGCCCATTAAAAAACCCGACATAAAGCCGGGTTCTCTAAAATATTTCAGAGTAGATTAGTAACCGTAAGTTTCGTCATTGTTTCTGATAACAGAAGACGCTGTATCTGTAATAGCACCAAAGTCCTGTGTGTCAACTTTAACACCAGTAATTGCTCCTAATTCAGTATAGCCACGTGTTCTACCAGTTGAACCTAACGCCGCAGAAGTATGTCCTGCACCTCTAGTTGGTAAATCATCACCGCTTGATGTAATTGAACCAAAGTCAGCCATCTCTCTTAAATCGATAGTACGTCTAACTTTGACCTTACGCATTCCAGCGACTGCTCTTAAACCTCTATATCTTGCCATTTTTATTTCTCCCATGTAATGATGTCGAAGGTGGGAATCCCCCAATCATCAATAGTATTTATCACATATGCCACATTATTAAGTTCTAACGAATGATAAATACTATTATAATTAAGTGAGTATTTAATGGCAGATTTAACTAAAAAACCATACGCAAAGACACAATTTAGTAATGCACAACTATTAGAATTCAGTAAGTGCATGAATGACCCATTCTATTTTCTGAATCATTACTTTATGATTCAGCATCCTACGGCAGGTCAAATGTTGTATAAAGCATATGAGTACCAAACTGAATTAACAAATTCATATCACAATTATAGATTTTCTATATCTATGTTGGGCAGACAGATGGGCAAGTCAACAACTGCGGCTGGTTATCTGTTATGGTATGCAATGTTCAATCCAGACCAAACAATTCTTATTGCGGCACACAAATATTCTGGTGCCCAAGAGATTATGCACAGAATTAGATATGCATATGAGATGTGTCCAGATTTTATTCGTGCTGGTGTAACAAACTATAACAAAGGTAGTATTGAATTTGATAATGGTTCTCGTATCATTGCTCAAGCAACAACAGAAAATACTGGTCGTGGTCTTTCAATCTCTTTACTATACGCAGATGAGTTTGCATTCGTGCGACCAACAATTGCGAAAGAGTTTTGGACTTCTATATCTCCAACACTAGCAACAGGTGGTAAAGCGATTATCACATCAACACCAAATAACGATGATGACCAGTTTGCTATGATTTGGTCAGGTGCTAACAAAAGACTAGATGACTACGGAAATGAAACAGATGTGGGTATAAATGGTTTCAAACCATACAAAGCATTGTGGAATCAACATCCAGACAGAGATAAACAGTGGTCAGTTGAAGAAGAAGCACGTGTTGGTAAAGAACGTTTCTTAAGAGAACATGAATGTCAGTTTATTGCTTATGATGAAACACTAGTAGATAGTCTGAAGTTAGCAGGAATTAAAGGCAGAGAACCAATCCTGAGAACAGGACAGATTAGATGGTATGAGAATATAAACAAAGATGCTACATATGTTATTGGTTTAGACCCATCAATGGGAACAGGTGGAGATAATGCCGCTATTCAAGTATGGGCATTGCCAGAACTAGTGCAAGTTGCAGAATGGCAGAATAACAGAACAGATGTGAGAGGGCAAGTACAGACGATGCACACTGTTCTTACTATCATTAAAGATGAGATGAGAGAACTAGGAAATACTAGTCCTGATATTTATTGGTCAGTAGAGAATAACTCATTGGGTGAAGCCGCTCTTATCGTTATTGAAGAAATGGAAGAAGACAGATTTCCTGGCACATTCTTACATGAACCTAAGAAGAAAGGTAGACAACGAGTTTCCAGAAAAGGTTTCACTACAACTTATAAAACAAAAATTACGGCTTGTATGAAGATGAAATCTTGGCTTGAAAGTGATAAGATGGTGCCAACAAGTAAGAACTTCATAAGAGAGTTGAAAACATTCATAGCAAAGGGTAAAAGTTATGAAGCAAAAACGGGCGAAACAGACGATTTAGTTTCAGCAACCCTTTTATGTGTTCGTCAAATACAATTCATCTCACGGTTTGAAGAGGGCTATGAAGAGATGCTTGGTGAGAGTTTAGATGGTGAAGCAGAATATAACGAGCCGCTTCCTATCATATTTTGATAAATACATAAAACAAGTTCGGAAATATAATTATGGCAATAAATTTAAATGACATATCAACAAAAGTGATGAAACTGATGCAGGGCAGTGGACACGCAATGAAAATGTTCGATGCTACTAGTGGCAAGAGCGTTGCGACACCTGACGAGGCACGTTTCTTTTACGTTAAAGAACCAAATATGATGGTTCATATCGATGGAAACACTAAGGAACTAAAGTTTCATATTGGTGAAGATATTGACATAGATAACGAACAAATACATAATATGATGAACCAACTGAAATCTTTAGCAAGAACTAACATGCTAGACTTTGATATTCGTTCATTTGGAAAACATATAGAACCTAAGAATTATGCATATAAGGTTAAACAAAATAAGGAGAATACCATGAATGACCAAGTCAATGAAGGCATGGGCCCGTTGTCTGGGTCGTCACGTACTAGCCGTCAAACATTAGAAAATGTAAAACTAATATTAAAACATAGAGCGCCAGTAAACGAAGAATCTCGTGGCTCTCGTTCTCGTAATATCTCAGCAATCTTTGTTGAGACAGGTGAAGGCGAACGTTTTAAATATCCATTTATTCACTTAAATGGTGCAAGAGCAATGGCAAGACACGTTGCATCTGGTGGCGAAACACATGATATGGTAGGCGAAGCAATCATTGAGATGTCTGATAACTTATCAAGGCTAAAAGAATTTATGAATGTTGTAAACAAGCAAGGTCTTGTAAATGAAACCAACCGTGCTGATGTTTGGAATGTGAAACGTAGCGTTATGGCTATCAAAGAAAAGATACAAAGAATTCAAGGACCAAAAGGTTATGCTAGTTTTGTAGAAGACATGGCTCTTAACGGCACTAAAGCACAAGAAGAAATGTCAGAAGAAATGGTAGATGCATATGTAAAGAAATTTACAAAGTCTACATTTGAAGAAAATTTAAAAGACATTTTTCCATTACTACATAAAGTAAATGAAGAAGAAATGGAAAATCGTAGAGATAATCAAACTAATAGAGTTATAGAAATTATGACTGCAAAAGTCAAAAAGACTGGCGAAAAAATAAACACAATTACTTTTGGTGCGCCAAGTTCTGACAATTATGACTACTCAAAAATCAAAAATCAATTTGCTGAACCACGCAATCCAGAAGAAGCGGCTCAGATTAAGATTAATAAGATTGCGATGACATTTGATGACCTTGCTGACAGAGTTCAAGTAGATACGTTGTTAGACAAGAAAGGCAAAAAGAAAGGTCACGATTTAGCGGCAGAGATTTCTTTTTTCTTAACTGATATTGCTAACGAAATTCGTTCAAACCCAAGAGGTATGGACAAAAAAGATATGCAAGTAGCAGGTGCTTTAATGAAGATGTCCAAATCAAAAGTAGAAACTGTAGAGCCAAAATCAGCAGACGTACAAATATCTGAAATGCTTGAAGAAGCATTCTCAAAATTCGACCCAGACAGAGTGCTTAAAGAAAATTAATTTTCTACTTGACATTCATAGTCTATCTATGCTATAATCAAAGAGAGTGTTAAAACTCTCTTTTTTTATGCTTAAAAACCATTCAAAAAGATTGATTTAGTGCTTGACTTTAGGAATAAAGATAAGTATAATAGTATCATTAGTAGAAATATGTATGGTACATAAAAACTAATATAAAACTAATAGTAAGAAAACAACTAATAAAGGCTAATATAGGAGAAAATAATGGCTACACTAGCAGAAATCCGTGCAAAACTTCTTGCACAAGATAACAAAGCATCAGATAATGCATCCTCAAACAGAGGGTCAGATGCAGTATACCCTTTCTGGAATATGGAAAACGACAATACAGCAGTATTGAGATTTCTACCAGATTCAGACCCAACAAACACATTCTTTTGGAAAGAACGTCAAGTTATCAAACTTCCGTTCCCTGGTGTTAAAGGTGGTGATGAACAGAAACGAGTAATCGTTCAAGTACCTTGCGTTGAAATGTGGGGCGAGTCTTGCCCAATTCACGCAGAGATACGTCCATGGTTTAAAGACCCAGCAATGGAAGACCTAGGTCGTACATATTGGAAAAAGCGTTCATACGTTTTCCAAGGCTTGGTTGTAACTGACCCTATCGGTGGTGAACAACCAGAAAATCCAGTTCGTAGATTTATCATTGGACCACAAATCTTCAAGTTATTGAAGGCGGCTCTAATGGATCCAGATATGGATAATCTACCAACGGATTATGAACAAGGTACTGATTTCCGTCTAACAAAGACAACTAAAGGTCAGTATGCAGACTATTCAACTTCATCTTGGTCACGCAAAGAGCGTTCACTAAATGAAGAAGAACGTCAAGCAATCGAAACTCATGGTCTTTATGACTTAAATGAGTTTATGCCAAAGCGTCCAACAGAGGATGACATGCGAATTATCACAGAGATGTTTGAAGCATCTGTTGATGGTGAATTGTATGACCCAACTCGTTGGGGTCAGCACTATAAACCTTATGGGTTAGATGTTCCAGCAGGAACTTCTGCACCTACAACTTCAACTCCAACTGCTCCAAAAGTAGAAGAAGTTAAAGAAGTTGCACCAGCAGAAACAACACCTGTTGCTGAAACATCAGCACCAACTCCGACTCCAGCACCAGCAGAAACAACTGCTGAAGCACCGAAGTCAGATGCGGCAGATATCTTAGCAATGATTCGTAGTAGAAAAACTGACTAAGAACCAATGATTGAGTATGGGGAGCATCGACTCCCCTACTCTTTTATATCACATAAGGAGAATTTATATGGCAAGAGCCTTTGATGCGAGTAAATTTCGCAAGAATATAACAAAATCTGTTCCTGGTATGAGTGTTGGTTTTAGAGACCCAGACACTTGGGTATCAACAGGTAATTATACATTAAACAAACTTATCAGTAATGACTTCCATAAGGGTGTCCCACTAGGTAAGGTAACAGTCTTTGCAGGTGAAAGTGGTGCAGGTAAATCTTTTATCGCCGCTGGTAACTTAGTAAAAAATGCACAAGACCAAGGTATTTTTGTAGTCTTAATCGATAGTGAAAACGCACTAGACGAAAGTTGGCTACATGCACTTAATGTAGATACAACACCAGAAAAGTTGCTCAAATTAAATGTAGCAATGATTGATGATGTTGCAAAAATCATTTCAGACTTTATGAAAGATTACAAGGCAGAATATGCCGATAAAGACGATGAAGAACGTCCTAAAGTATTGTTTGTTATTGACAGTCTTGGAATGATGATGACCCCAACCGATGTTGACCAGTTCAATCGTGGTGACATGAAAGGTGACATGGGTCGTAAACCAAAAGCCCTAGCGGCACTAGTAAGAAATAGTGTGAATATGTTTGGTGATTACAATGTAGGACTAGTTGCTACAAACCATACATACGCATCACAAGATATGTTTGACCCAGATGATAAAATCTCAGGTGGTCAAGGCTTTATCTACGCTAGTTCTATTGTAGTTGCAATGCGTAAACTTAAACTAAAAGTAGATGCAGACGGCAACAAAACTTCACAAGTACATGGTATTAGAGCGGCTTGTAAAGTAATGAAAACACGATATTCAAAACCATTTGAAAGTGTACAAGTTGAGATTCCATATGAAACTGGTATGAGTCCTTATAGTGGTCTTGTTGAGTTCTTCGAAGCAAAAGGTTTACTTATTAAGCAAGGAAATCGATTGAAGTACATGACTAAAGCAGGCGAAGAAATGATTGAGTTCCGTAAAAACTGGACTGATGAAAAACTTGATATTGTTATGAATGATTGGAATGCAGAAGACATTATAGAAGTAGAAACAGAAGATACTGTCGCTTCCGAAGAAGCATAAAAAATGAGCAATCTGTATAAATAGATTGCTTACCATAACAAGATAAAGAAGAGGAGTCAACTTGGAATCAGAATCACTATACGAATTGTGGGAAACTTTAGTGAACTACATTCCTGGCAAAGATAAAATAGAAGCCGGCGAAATGTTCATAAAACAATGCGATGATTTAGGAATGAGCAGTGAAGACATAGAGATACTTATCGATGGTAACCCAATTCTTTTGGTTTCATTAGATAGGTATTTCGAAGATGAAGAAGACGAAGATGATGAAGAAGACGAAAATGATGATTGGTACTGATGAACTGGTATAGCAAAATAGTAAAAGATTGGAGTGAAATTCCAAACTGCATTCAATTCTTTGATAACGAGTTGACAGATGCAAGAAAAGAAGTAAAGATAAATGGCAATATTGAGAAAAATGCTACTTATCTTCCTGCTTTTGTGGAATTACGTTTTGGTCAATTACAAGAGATAGAAGCCATACTAGAGCATCTAAACATACAGTTGCGTAAAAAAAGAAGTGAATATTTGCGTAAGTATTTAGAGAACTATAATAAGGTGTTAAGTAGTAGAGACGCCGAAAAATACGCAGATGGCGAAGATGAAATTGTTGCGATTGGTGAATTAATTAATCAGGTCGCACTTATTAGAAATCAATATCTCGGAATAACAAAGGGGTTTGAAATTAAACACTTTCAACTGTCTAACATAATTAAGTTACGTGTAGCAGGCATGGAAGATTCAGAGATAACAACATATTAGGGTAGAGGAAATAATGACTGGGATTCATATAGTTAAAAGAAATGGGGACAAAGAACAACTAGATTTAGAGAAAATGCATAAAGTCGTTTTCGAAGCATGTAATAATATTAACAATGTATCAGCGAGTGAAGTTGAATTAAAATCTCACATTCAATTTTACAGCGGTATGACAAGTAGTGAAATACAAGAAACATTAATCAAGGCAGCCGCTGAACTAATAACAGAAGACACTCCAAATTATCAATGGGTGGCAGGCAACCTAATCAATTATCATATTAGAAAAGAAGTATATAACGACTTTCAACCTTGTCATATTATTGAATTAGTTAATACAAATACTAAATCTGGGTTTTATGATGAGGCGTTACTAAAAGATTATTCTGTAGAAGAATGGGATAAGATTAATGGCTTTATTAAACACGACAGAGATTTTGATATATCTTATGTTGGCATGGAACAATTCCGTGGCAAATATCTAGTACAAAATCGTGTAACACATAAGATATATGAAACGCCACAGATGGCGTATATGTTAATTGCGGCAACATTGTTTAGTAATTATCCAAAAGAAGAACGTTTGAAATGGGTAAAAGATTACTACGATGCAATTAGTACTTTTGATATTTCATTACCAACTCCCGTTATGGCTGGTGTTCGTACTCCACAAAGACAGTTCAGTAGTTGTGTGTTAATTGAAACAGATGATAGTTTAGACAGTATTAATGCAACATCCAGTTCAATTGTTAAGTATGTCTCTCAGAAAGCAGGAATTGGGGTTGGTGCGGGTAGTATCCGAGCAATAAACTCACCTATTCGTAATGGCGATGCATCACATACTGGTGTTATTCCATTCTATAAAATGTTTCAAGCGGCAGTTAAGTCATGTTCACAAGGCGGTGTTCGTGGTGGTGCGGCAACATTATATTATCCTGTTTGGCATTATGAAGTAGAAGACTTACTTGTTCTAAAGAACAATAAAGGTACAGAAGATAATCGTGTACGCCATATGGACTATGGTGTTCAGTTTAACAAGTTGATGTATGAACGTCTAATGACAGGCGGTAATATTACATTATTCTCACCGCAAGATGTCCCAGGACTATACGAAGCATTCTTTAATGACCAAGATAAGTTCCGTGAACTATATGAACAAGCAGAACGTAAAACATCTATTCGTAAGAAAACAGTACCTGCGATTGAATTATTTTCATCATTTATGAATGAACGTAAGAATACTGGTCGTATCTATTTGATGAATGTAGACCACGCAAATGACCATAGTTCTTTTGATACAAGCGTTGCACCAATCAAACAGTCAAACTTATGTTGTGAAATTAATCTACCAACAAAGCCACTGAACAGTGTGATGGATGAAGAGGGCGAAATTGCTCTCTGTACACTCAGTGCAATCAATTGGGGTAATATTAAATCACCAGAAGATTTTGAAAAGCCTTGTGAGTTAGCAGTAAGAGGACTTGATGCTCTATTGAGTTACCAAGATTATCCACTCATTGCGGCCGAGTTAGCAACCGATAACAGGAGACCTTTAGGTGTAGGCATTATTAATTTTGCGTATTGGTTGGCTAAAAATGATACGAATTATACTGACCCTAACTTAGAGTTAGTCGATGAATGGGCAGAAGCGTGGAGTTATTATCTAATCAAAGCATCAAATAATTTGGCAAAAGAGATTGGACCTTGTCCTAAATCTGATGAAACAAAATATGGACATGGTGTTGTTCCGATTGATACTCGTAAAGTAGAGATTGATGAACTAGTAAAGCACTCAGAGAGAATGGATTGGAAAGGTCTTAGAGAAGACTTAAAAGAACATGGAGTAAGAAACTCAACACTAATGGCACTTATGCCTGCTGAAACATCAGCACAGATTTCTAACTCAACAAATGGTATTGAACCACCAAGAAGTTATGTATCTATTAAACAATCAAAACATGGTGTATTGAAACAAGTTGTTCCTGGAATTCACAAATTGAAGAACAAGTATGAACTCTTATGGGACCAAAAATCACCAGAGGGTTACTTAAAGATTATGGCAGTATTACAAAAGTATATTGACCAAGGCATATCAGTGAACACAAGTTATAATCCTGTACATTATGAAGATGAAAAGATTCCAATGTCGGAGATGTTACAACACCTGATTATGTTTTATAAGTATGGTGGTAAACAGTTGTATTACTTTAATACATTTGATGGTCAAGGAGAAGTAGATATCAATGCTCTTAATAATGAACCATTAGAACCAGGATTAATAGATGATGAGGATTGTGAAGGCTGTACTATATAATGGAATTAGATGGAGCCAGTATTTGGGATTATAAAGATGCAAAGGGCTTATGTATTAGGCCACTATCGCCAATCAGTACAGAATTGGGATATTTTAATCATTGTATGGAACACCCACAGGTAGAATCAAATAAATCAGTAGAAGATGAATTTTTTTCTGGTAGAGGTAGATTTTATAACTATGACATTAAACTTGATGTACATGTAGGTATTGACGAGTATAAAAGATTTATAACAGAATTTTTAAGAAGAGGCGAAACATCTGATTGTTTAATCCACTTTTCAAATTCAATGTGGGACATTACACGTGATAAACATTTAGTATCAATATATGACTTACCACATTTGTTAGAATTTATAGAAATAACTACTTCTATTCCTCAACATGTATTTGTTGATTTGGATGATAAAAGATTTGCACCTACCACACAAAGAGAATTAATTGAAGTAACTAATTTGTGTAGAATACTTGGAGGTATGCCAAATGTACATAAATTTGCAATGAGTGAAACAAGATTTACAAGACATGTATGGGGTGTTAAACCTACAGATAAATTACTAGTATTGAGTGAACTTAACTATAAAGAACTACTCACAAACGAAGAATAAAATATGATGCATAAGATAAATATAAAACCTACAAGAGAAAATTAAGAGAGAGTAAAAATGTCAGTATTCAATTCACAAAATAAAGCGGACCACACAAAAGCGAAAGCATTTTTGGACCCGTCTGGTGGAGTAACAATTCAGCGTTACGACATGTTGAAGTATAAACAATTTGATAAACTAACTGATAAGCAGTTGGGTTTCTTTTGGCGACCTGAAGAAGTTGATGTATTGAAAGATGCAAATGACTTTAAACTTCTGACTGAAAATGAGAAACATATCTTTACAAGTAATCTTAAAAGACAAATCATATTAGACAGTGTACAAGGACGTGCGCCAGTAGAAGCATTTGGACCACTAGTATCTATTCCAGAACTAGAAGCATGGGTTCAGACATGGACATTTAGTGAAACAATTCACTCACGTTCATATACTCATATCATTCGTAATGTGTATGCAAATCCTAGTCAAGTGTTTGATGAAATGATGGATATCGATGAGATTACAGATTGTGCTGATGCTATTAGTACTAACTATGATGAACTTATTGACCTGTCATTGAAGTATCAATTATTAGGTGAAGGCAAACATACAGTCAATGGCAAGAAAGTTGAAGTAGACCTATACGAACTTAAGAAAGCATTATACAAAACACTAATGAGTGTTAACATCTTAGAAGGTGTTCGTTTCTATGTATCATTTGCATGTTCATGGGCATTCGCAGAACTTAAAAAGATGGAAGGTAATGCTAAGATTATTAAACTAATTGCACGTGATGAAAACTTACACTTAGCATCTACACAATCACTTCTTAAGATTTTACCAAAAGATGACCCAGACTATATTAAGATTGCTAAAGAAACAGAAGAAGAGTGTATTCAAATGTTTGTTGATGCAGTTGACCAAGAAAAAGCATGGGCTGAATATTTGTTCAAAGATGGTTCTATGATTGGTCTTAATTCACAATTACTAAATGATTATATTGAGTGGATTTGTTGTAAGCGTATGATTGCTGTTAATCTAAAATGTCCATATGCAGTGTCACAAGCAAACCCATTGCCATGGACACAAAAATGGATTGCTGGTGCAGATGTTCAAGTAGCACCACAAGAAACAGAAATCACTTCTTATGTTCAAGGTGGAGTTAAACAGGATGTAGATACTAATACGTTTGGTGGCATGTCTTTATGATTGAATTAGATACAATTGGTACAGTAGATTATGAAGTAAAAGATTTTGTTGCATTGACACCACACAACGATGCCCATTTCTGTCTAGTTCCTAGGAAGCCAGACCAACAGATAATTCTAAAGTTACAAAAGATTATGATGGACATTGGCAATGCAAATATTGAAAACGGTATCTGTGAAAAATATCATACTGTAATGAAATTTGTCAATGAACATCCTATTGTAGAAATACATATGAAAAAAGTTGACAAGATACCATAAAGGTGCTATACTAGAAATATATCAACAACTAAAGGAGTCTACCAATGAATATGAATTTTCGAGCATGGCTACAAAACGTTTGGTTTGAACATAAAGACGAAAAGTCAGCATGGAATGAAACAGTTGATTATACGATAGATGAATGGATTAGTAAAAACCTAAAGTTTCTAACTAAACGTTACAAGACAGAGACTAAATCAAAATGAAGATAGTCTTAGCAACAGGTGGATTTGACCCGATACATTCGGGACATATTTCATATCTTAAAGCCGCTAGAGAATTGGGCGACATGCTCATTGTAGGCTTAAACTCAGATGAATGGCTAGAACGCAAAAAGGGTAAATCTTTTATGCCTTGGAATGAGCGTCTAGCAATTCTTAATAACTTACAAATGGTAGATGAAGTCTTCACCTTTATGGATGACGATGATACTGCTATCAATTTCATTAAACAAGTTATTGCACATTATCCAAATGACCAAATAATCTTCGCTAATGGTGGCGACAGACAAAAAGGCAATACGCCTGAAGTAGAATTTGCAACATCTATTGCAGATACTTCACCTGGATTTGGTTTTATATGGGGCGTTGGCGGTAATAGTAAACAAAATTCAAGTAGTTGGATATTAGAAGAGTGGAAAGCACCAAAAACAATTCGTAGTTGGGGATGGTATAGAGTACTAGACGATAAGCCAGGATATAAAGTCAAAGAATTGATTATTGCTCCAGGACAAAGTTTAAGTATGCAACGCCATCAACTTAGAGCAGAACATTGGTATATTCTCAAAGGTGAATGTTCATTTAATACAATAAATGTTTCTTCTGATATAGAAGAATTGGGCACTTATACAGAAAATAAGTCTATCACAATCGAAGAAAAACAATGGCACCAAGCATGTAACAAATCAAATCAACCTTGTCATATTTTAGAAGTACAATATGGCGAAAAATGTGAAGAACAAGATATTGAACGGTTGAAATGAATAAAGAAAAACTCATAAATTTTATGAGAGATAACAAACATAAGTTCGTATTCTTCTCATACAAAGGTGGAATGGGTGGCGAAACAATCTGTAATTATCTGACACAAGAAACTGAATATTTCTATAATAAAAACTTTGGCAGTTCTGATTATACAGAAGTGGGAGCAAAGAATAGTAATAGGTCGTTATTTACAGATTGGATGTTTGGTGATTTTTTTATGAACGAATCATTAATGTCTTCCTATAATTCTGTGGACAACGATTGCCATAATGGAAGTAAATTAGCAGAACACGACACTATACATACATGGGAAGATTGGTATGATAAGTTTTGCGAAATAACTTCGTCTTCATCGTCTCACTTTCATCCTTCAGTGCTTGACGATTCAATGGATGAAGTTATAGATAAATTTACAAGACAAGGCAAACCTTATTTAATCAGATTGCACTCTGTAACTCCTTTAATGAAACTATTTGAAGGTACTATAATAATTGACATTGCGCCAAATGAATGGGAAAAATATTGTACTACATTGTCTGAATCAAAAGTATTTTGTAGTCCATTAATAACATACGATGAAAAGACAGAAGCCATTTCAGAATTATGTAGGTATTATGAAGAGGGATTAGAAGTCTGGATTGATAATGACACATCATCTACTGATGTGACTGTACATACTTCTGAAGAAGCCGCTACACTTAAAAAATTCTTATTAGATTATGTTGGCGATGAATTACTCAACGATGAATCGTGGACCTTATATTTTAAAACACTAGATGTTTTAGTGAATATCGATAAATACCAACTAGATTTAGATTCATTTAAAAATGTAGTAGAGTTAAACACATTTGTACATGCTCTTCATATGTGGCGGTCATTTCCAATGATGCTTACACAACGTATGAGAAGAGAAGTTTTATCTTGGGATGCTAGGAAAGATTATGGCACTAAGATAGATGAAGTTAATCATCATAATCCATGGTGGCCAACTATGTACAAATATGAAAGAGAATGGTACGATAAAATAAATCCTCAGTTGTATAACATGAATGATTTATTCAGTGGTACTTTTATTAAAGAGCAATTCGGTCTTGATGTAAAACCATATGTAAAGATGTATGAAGAATGGCACAACAAAAATTGTAAATTTCTTAAATCACAACATATGACTAATTATTTACCATAAAAGGAGAAATGTATGAATATAATAAAAACAGGAAACATCTATGATAAGGACAATTCAATGAATCTATTAAACTTAACGGAAACTGAAATCAATCAACTAATCAAGTCATTAGCGAAAGACCCATCTATCGAAGAAGACAAAAAAGAACCAACATTACAATGGTTACGTGAACAATTGTCTGAACAAAAAATTGGTGGTGCGTGGAAACGCAGACTAAGAGAAAAGGGACATGTCATTTAAAAATCTAATTTATGCAACTGTTATTACTTTTGTAATAATATTTGTTTTTATAAAGTCAGTCGAAGCACAACCACACGATGTTGTTGATACTGACCCAAAGTTGCTTACACTTGCAACTGAATTAGAAGACAAAGATATGGCTGTAATGGTATTGGGTGGAATAGACTACTATGTCCAAGAATGTACAGCCCTAACTACTCGTGGTATTATATATAGAAATAAAATAATCACATACCACGAAATAAACGAAGCATTGCTACCAATCAATCCTCTGTATATCAAAGGTTCTATTGCAGTATCTGGATATGATTGTTATGAAATGTATGAATTGATAACATCATTTGAAAGTGGTGTAGTAGAACAACCAGAACATCCAGTAGATAAACAACAGACAATTACAGAAATTTAATTGACATTAATTGTCTCATATGTTATAATATCTATTAATATTAGAGGAGATAATGATGGGAACGGATATAATAGTGATGTTAGGTGGCTTTATTGGTGCCTGTGCGTATTTTAGTTACAAAAGTGGTATGAAAGATGGTTATCAAAAGATGGCACATGAAATTGCTACTGCAATAGTTGATGTTACGATTGAACAACAAAAACTTGAAGTAATGAAACTCGAAGTTGAACAAATAAAAAGAGAATGCCTACAATTAATGGAAGAAAACCAAACATGAAAATTATATCTGGTAATAGTAACTTAGTACTAGCAGAAGAAATAGCATCACATTGTTTTGCTACTCTAGTTCCTGCTGAAATCAAAACTTTTGCTGATGGTGAAAGTAGCGTAGAGTTTTTAGAGAATGTTCGTGGTGAAGATGTCTTCATTATACAAAGCACAAGTACTCCAGTAAACGATAATCTAATGGAATTATTGGTAATGATTGATGCGGCAAAGCGTAGTAGTGCTAAACGTATTACAGCAGTCATTCCTTATTTTGGTTATGCAAGACAAGATAGAAAAAGTGCAAGTCGTACCCCAATTACTGCAAAACTAGTAGCAAATCTAGTAACAGAAGCCGGTGCAGATAGAGTTCTAACGATGGACTTACATGCTGGACAAATTCAAGGCTTTTTTGATATCCCAGTTGATGATTTAACAAGTCGTATTGTATTTGCTAAAGATATTAAGAGACGATTAGGTGATAAAGCCTACAGTGGCACAGTATTTGTTTCACCTGATGCAGGTGGTACTATGAGAGCCCGTAAATTTGCTGATATGTTTCATGGAGACATTGCAATTGTTGATAAGCGTAGACCTAAAGCAGGTGTAAGTGAAGTAATGAATATTATTGGTGAAGTTAAGGGTCACCATGCTATTTTAGTTGATGATATTGTTGATAGTGGCGGCACATTATGTAATGCCGCACAGGCTATCATGGATGCTGGTGCTTTAAGTGTCCGAGCATACATTACTCACGGAGTTTTGACTGGTGATGCTTGTAAAAAGGTCGAAAAGAGTGTTTTACAAGAATTAGTCATTACAGATAGTATAGATTTCAGATGTCCTAGCAATTGCACAAAGACAAGAGCAGTATCTGTATCAAAATTGTTTGGTGAAGCAATTCGTAGAGTAAGTAATGAAGAAAGTGTAAGTTCACTATTTTATAATCAGAAGGTTTAACAAAAAAGAGGATATAATGGACGAAAGAATATTGCAAATTGGTACAATAATAGTTCATAAAACAACTAATAAGCAGGCTAAAATCACAGATGCTTATCATCCGCCAGATAATCCCTTTGTAGTGTCAATAACTTACAAATATGTAGATACGGACAGAGTTCGTACTATAATTGACAGTACTTTAGAGCATTTCAGTGAAAATTGGACTGTTTTAGAAGAAAATCCTGTTTAATTTGAAATAAAAACCCCAAAAACTTGACAAATCCTCGAATCAATGTATACTATAAGTATATTCAATAAAAGAGAGGGTTAAATATGGCTTATATATCTACAGAAGAAGTAAAAGCGGTTCGAGTTGCTCTTAAAGAGAGTTTCAAAAACAAAATCAAGTTCTCAGTTCGTAGAGAACACTATTCAAGCCTTAATGTTTCTATCATTTCTGGTGAAATCAACTTCTTTGACGGAAGTTTAGACCGAAAAGATAAGTATAATCCAGAGGCTTCAGCCCATAAGTTCGATGGTTATGAGCAAATCAATGAGTATTATCCTGAAAATTACGGTAAACACTCAGAACTATTCAAAAAAATTGTTGAGATTATGAAAACTGCACCTGCTAATATAAAAGGTGGTCGTGCTTGGTATGATAATTCAGATGCAATGACTGATTATTTTGATACTGCTTATTACACTCACCTTAACATTGGTAAGTGGGACAAGCCTTATGAATACAAAGGTGCGAAATAATTAAAAACTTGACAGATATCGTATCTGTGCTATAATATAGTTATATTAAACAATTGAGAGGGTTAAATATGAACATAGTAAAAATCGAAAACGGGTTATATAACAATACCGAAATCAACGGTTGCTTTCCATTAATCAAAGGTGTCACTAAGTCGAAAGACGGGTCATACTTTGTGAAAGTTAAAGTGACTGATTCTGATGAACGAGTTTTTGCAGGCCGTGATGCTTGTCGAATTAAGATTACTAATCAAGACCAAATCACCGAAGTTGAAGGCGATGCAGGTAAAGAATTAGTTGAAACAGAAGACCAAGCAATTGACCGAATTGCTGAACGTTTCTCTATTTTAGAAGAAATGACTGGTGCGACACTTGACGGAATTGTACGAGGCATGGTGGTTACAGGACCTCCAGGAGTTGGTAAGACATTTGGTGTTGAACAAATACTTGAAAAAGATAGTTTGTTTGATGTGATGGCAGACCGACCACTTCGACATACATTTGTTAAAGGTGCCATGTCGGCAATTGGTTTATACAGTACCCTTTACAAGTATTCGGACTCAAAAAGCATTGTAGTCCTAGATGATTGTGATAGTATTCTGTTTAATGAAGATGCTTTGAACATTCTGAAAGCCGCACTTGATAGTGGCAAGAAAAGACGTATTTCTTGGAACTCTGATTCAAACTTCCTACGCCGTGAGGGTGTTCCTGGTGAGTTCGAATTCAAAGGCTCAGTTATCTTTATTACAAACTTGAAGTTTGATAGTACTAGACAAACTAAAATCAAAGACCACTTAGAAGCAATTCTTTCTCGTTGTCATTACCTTGACCTTACACTTGATACTACACGTGATAAGATTATGAGAATTAAACAGATTGCACGTGATGGTGGTTTGTTTGATACTAAGGGTCTAACAAAAATCGAAGAGCAAGAAATTATTGAGTTCATGGTTGATGAACAAGATAGATTGCGTGAAGTTTCATTGCGAATGGCTCAAAAGATTGCTGACCTTCGTAACATGAATAAAGCAAGATGGAAAACTCTAGCGGAATCAACATGTATGAAACGCAGAGTTAATTCATAATAGTTTAAGAAAGGAGTAACAGTATGGCAAAACGTTTAGGTGATTTTATAATTTTTGTAGTGTTATCAGTAATAACATTTGGATTTTATCCGATATATTTCTGGGTAACACGAACAAAAGAACGTAACGATTTACTTGCTGAAATTTTAGTAGCAACTAGAAATAGGTAAAAGTTTAAAAAGTTAACCCCTCGGCGCCAGTAATAGAAATGTTACTGGCGTTTTTTTATGTAGAAAACACTTGAATTATCTGGTGGAATATGTTATACTAAGTTAAATGTTAAGAAAAGATACTAATGAATAAATGTACAATCATAATCAAGGACGAAGTAAACGTTAAGTTAGAAGGTCTTGACCCATCAACTCGTAGAAAATGCAGTGACAAATTGAAGTATTTCTTACCTCATGCATATCATATGCCTGCATATAAACTCGGTAGATGGGATGGCACAGTCCGCTTTTGTGATGTCGGTGGCAGAACATTTCTAAATCTATTAGATGATGTTTTACCAGTAATCATCGAACAAGGTTATGAGATAACCATCGATGATAGGCGTGAGAACGAAGAAATGAGTTTTCCTATTATAACTGAGAACTTCTGGGAGGGAATTACTTGGCCTGAAGGACATGCAAAAGCGGGCGAACCAATTATCTTAAGAGACTATCAAGTAGAAGTAGTAAATCAATTCATATCAGCACCACAGTGTTTACAAGAAATTGCCACAGGTGCAGGTAAAACGATTATGACTGCAACTATGAGTAGAGTAGTTGAGAAATATGGCAGGTCAATCATCATTGTACCAAACAAAGATTTGGTAAGACAAACAGAAGAAGATTACAGAAACTGTGGACTAGATGTTGGTGTGTATTTTGGTGACAAAAAAGAAGAAGGCAAAACTCATACAATCTGTACTTGGCAATCTCTCAATTCGTTATTGAAAAAGACCAAGAAAGGTGAAGCCAATATTATGGACTTCATTGATGGTGTGTGTTGTGTGATTGTTGATGAAACTCACCAAGCAAAAGCAGATGTATTGAAAGATTTACTTACTAGTGTATTTGCTAATGTGCCTATTCGTTGGGGTCTAACAGGAACTATTCCTAAGAGTGATTGGGAATCTGCTAGTTTACGTAGTTCACTAGGTGAAGTAATAAACAAACTTTCAGCAAAAGAATTACAGGACCAAGGTGTTCTAGCAAACTGTCATGTGAACATTGTACAGACACAAGAAACAGCAGTGTACTCCAATTATCAAAATGAAATGACATTTTTACTTGAAGACAAAAAGAGATTAGATTATGTTTCAGCCATGGTCAAGGATATTTCCAAAACAGGCAATACTCTTGTTCTAACAAATAGAATTAAAAATGGCGAAGCACTACAAGAACTGATACCAGAGTCCGAGTTTGTTCAAGGCTCTATGGCAGTAACAGATAGAAAAGATGCGTATAATGAAATAAACGCAGGTACTAATACAATCACAATTGCTACATATGGGGTAGCGGCAGTTGGTATTAATATTCCTCGTATTTTTAACTTGGTATTATTAGAGCCAGGAAAATCTTTTGTTAGAGTTATTCAGTCAATTGGACGTGGTGTTCGAATGGCAGAAGACAAAGACTTTGTACAGATATGGGATGTAACCAGTCGTTGCAAGTTTTCGAAAAGACATTTAACAGAACGTAAAAAATATTATAAAGAGGCTTCATATCCATTCACAATCGATAAGATTACATATTAAAGGACAATTATGAAAATATTAACACCAGATAACAAATGTTTTGAAATGGCAACATTACCAGAAGAGATTGATGATATTCGATACTGTGTAATGGATGTCACTGATAAAGACGACCCAGACTTCTTTTTTATTCCTTTAGTATTCATTGAAACTTTCAGTGCGCCTAGTATGAATATAAGTATTGGACCATACAACATTGAAATGCCAATTGACTGGAATATTATGATTGGCGAGGCAGACCTAGGAGTTTGCGAATTCATTCCTCTTACAAGTATCAATGAAAGAAAATTCGATACGCTATTGACAAATCCATTAAAAGGGTTTACAATGGATTGGCAACCAATTAAAGTTAACAATGTGTTTGCAGATGTGAAATGGTTCTTCCCTAAATTGAAGTATGGACACATTCTTGCAATACCATTAGAATATGGAGAAAGCCCAAAGTGTGCATATTTTGTAAAAGACTTAAATCGTATTCCAGACCAAATGACAAGTTATGACTTCTTTTAGTAACCATAGAATTGTAATAGACTCATATGAGAAATCTAGTATTGCTTATAATTGGTGTGTAGAAAATATTCCAGCATCTGATTGGATAGCAGTGACTACTAATAATGATGAGGCTTTTTATTTTAGTTACGAAAAACATGCTCAAAACTTTTTGTTTGTGTTTGGTGGAAGGTATTATCATGGCGACTAAGTTACCACTAAGTGATGTATTAAGTGCAATCGATAGAAGAGATTTCAATTGGTATGCTAACCTTGATGATGAGAAAAAGAAAGCATGGAGTAGTTGGCTATTCATTCGATATGTGAGTTCTACAAAGAGCAAAGATAGAGATGAACTATTACTCAATACGAATGAGTTCGTAAATAAGAACTATGGCGATATTCATAAACATGAAGAACTTGTTTGGAAGTTAATGTGTTTGACTGGCACAGGCAAGAAACAATTCCATGAATGGATTAAGCCACCAAATTCTAAGATAAAGAAAGATGCAATCTCACAGTTTGTATCAGAAACGTATCCTACACTGAATGGTAGAGAAGTAGAATTGTTTCTAAAGATGAACGATGTTTCAGATTTGAAACAAATGGCTGTTGACATGGGTATGTCAGATAAAGAAGTCAGTGAAATTTTTGAAAAGAAGAAAACAAAGAAGAAAAAATAAATGTTTGAATGTCAATATTGTCAGAAAAAATTCAAAGGTGAGAAGACCTTAATGGTTCATGTCTGTGAACCCAAAAGACGATACATGAATAAAAATGAGAAGTATTCTAGGTTGGCATTCTATGCCTTCAATCGTTTTTATGAAATGACACAAGCAGTTGGTAAACCAATTGAGTTTGATATGTTTGCAAAAAGCAAGTTTTATCTAGGATTTACTAAATTCGGTAAACATATCATAAATATAAATGCAATAAATCCTGAAGAATATATTGACTTTGTTATACGAAATAGTGTAAAATTAGATAAATGGACATCTGATTCAGTATATGAAACTTATATACAAGAACTGAATAGAAAAGAATCAGCGGACCGAGCAGTAGAACGAAGCATATTATTAATGCAGAAGTGGGGCGAAGAATATGATAGACCATTTAACACGTTTTTTAAAGAAGTCAGTAAACCATTGGCTATTCATTATATCAAATCAGGACGCCTTAGTCCTTGGGTTATTTTTAATAGTGATAATGGTGCTGAGTTGATTGATAGTTTTTCTGACCATGAGTTGACTTTAATAAATGAGAATTTAGAGCCAGCATTTTGGACAAGAAAATTCAATGCAAGAGCAGAAGATGTTCAGTTTGTTAAAATGATATTGAAGAAGGCAGGTATATAATGGCAATGAAAAAAGAAACTTCAGTAGTGGGTAGTCTACTAATACAGAAAGACCCAGAAACAGGTGAATTATATATAGAGTTACCAAAGGATACTTTGGCGAAGTTGGGTTGGACAGAAGACGATGATTTAGAGTGGATAGAAAATCCAGATGGAAGTTGGCAAGTAATCAAAAAGGAGAATAAGAAATGAATCCAGAAGATTTAATGATAACATTAGATACAGATACAGATAGTTCTGATAGTGGTTACATATCGCCTACTACAATAACACTTGATGATAATTATTGGAGTGATATGGTAACTGATACAAGAGACCAAGAAGCATTCAAATCAATAAATGACAGACTATCAACTATTGAAAGTCGTTTATCAATTCTTAAACCAGACACAGAGATGTTATCAAAATATGAAGTATTGCAAGATATTTACAAACAATACAAGGCGGCAGAAGCATTGCTTTCTGGACCAGATGCGGAGACAGAATGAAAAATAATAGAAAATATACATGGGATGGTGTAGAAGAAGCAGTCAATTCTATCGCAATGCAAATGTTTAAAGATGAATGGCGACCAGATTACATTGTGGGTATAACTCGTGGTGGTTTAGTGCCGGCAGTTTTACTTTCACATACTACTGATATCCCAATGAAAACATTATGTGTTCAATTAGAATCAGATGGCTTAGAAGCGAATACTGAACGAAATGCTATCATGGCTAAACATGCATTAAAAGAATATAAGAAAATTCTTATCATTGATGATATCAATCGAGGCGGTGATGCACTACAATGGATTCAAAATGATTGGCAAGATGCTATGGGTTTCTCAGGTGACTACACGCCAGAACAATGGCATTCAAATGTAAGATTTGCTTCACTAATTGATAACCCTAATTCAAAAGTTCCTATGGACTACTGTAACGAAGAAATTGATTTAGATGATGAAGAACTCTGGGTGGAGTTTCCGTGGGAGAGTTAATCAGAAGAAATCCACTTAGAACACAAGAACGTCTTATGAGACTTCGTAGAATTGTAGGTCCTGAGAAAAACCCTAAAAGACGTTTTGCTTCTGATTTTGATAATGATGATTATTTAAAATGGACTGCTATCTCGTCTGATAAGATAGATTACGAGTTGAAGCCATTAGTAAGAGGCGCAGGTCGATTAGGAGAACTAGTTGATTGGTGCGATGACAATTGTAATGGAATATATGTTATAGGAAAAGGTGATAAGATATATTTCGAAGATGAAAATGATGCGGCAATGTTCGCTTTGGTGTGGAAATGAATGTAGTAAAAACTGATATTGATATTGATGTAGTGAGTAGAGATGATTTGCTTGTACACTTCAAGCACATACCTGCAATTATAAAAAAGAAAGACAATACATATGATAAACATAACAGCGGTGTATATCTTCAGCCTATTCCATTTGACCAACTTACCGGTCTTTCATCAATTGATTATAAAGAAGCAGAAGACAGAGGATACTTCAAGTTAGATTTTCTAAACAACTCTTTATACGAAGGTGTACGAGATGAAGAACATTTAGATAAACTAACAAACCAAGAACCAATATGGGACTTACTGCAACATGAGGATGTTGTCAAAAATCTTGCACATGTTCATAATCATATTGGTGTACTTAAAGTTCTAAAACCACAAAACATTATAGAACTTGCAGAAGTATTAGCAATCATTCGTCCAGCAAAAAGACCTCTCTTAAATGAGAGTAAAGAAAAAATTAAAAAAGAAGTATGGGTAAAACCAACTGATGGTTCATATTATTTTAAAAAAGCACATGCGATTGCATATGCTGTTAGTATCGTTGTACAACTTAATCTATTTTGCGAACAAGTTGAACAGAACGCCTCTTAATTCTCTTTTGAATTATATTCGATAAACTAGTTTCAGGTCCCCATAACACTTCACAGTCTTTAGTATTCATGTTTAGAATACATTCACTGAAAGGCTCAATTTGAGAACGAAGAAAAAGGTTTATAGGAATTAGTCTATTCGATTCCCACCACCATTGTTCACCAAGTTCAATGAAATGCTTTCTAGCCTCTGCGGACTCTAGCAGTTCAAAGTTGTACATTGACGTTATAGTAGCATCACTGTTAATTATGATTCCAAGATATTCAGTGTATTCCTTTTTATTGCCATATTTGACACAGGAAAAGAACGGATAGTTTTCTTGGAGCCATTGTATTTTATCTTCGTCTATCATAAAATATATTTATGCAATCTGGAATTCGTCTTCTGGAAGATAAATACATATATGATAAACTTTAACTTATACCAATACACACGAGAAATAGAAGTTGTTATGCAAGATGGCGACAACAATGCAACTATGACTCAATTCCTGGGGAATATGCCTATGTATGATACTACACACAAACTACACAAGGGTATTGATAATACTCTTAGATTTAAATTTAGAGACACAGATAGAAAGTCTGTAGACCTTACTGGAAAAACAGTTATATGGAAAATGTATGACCGACAATCCAGAGAGAATGTTCTCTTTAGATATCTTACAGTTACAAATGCAACCAAAGGAATGGCTACAGTTTCAATACCAACATCAGATACAATCATGCTCCCAGAAGGATTTTATCAATATGCGATGTATACAGTTGAAAATGGTGTAGAGCAAATCATTTATACAGATACAAATGATAATGCTCATGGTGTACTTGAAGTATTAGATGATGTTTATCCTACTTTTTCGGATTCACAACAAACAACTACTTTCTTTAATGATGGTACAAATTTCGTTTCTTCAGTGTTTGACGGAGCAGGTGATACAATCAAATCAAAATCACTACATACGTTTGCGGTTTACTATACAGGATTTACAGGAGTTTTAAAAATACAAGGTGATTTAAGTGAACAAGCAAGTTCATCAGATAATGACTGGTTTGATTTAACTCCATCACTTATGTATGACCCATCTATTACGATTAATAATGAAACTGGTGTACAAGGTTATGTTATTCAAGCAAACGTTAACTGGCTTAGAATTACATACCCAAATACAGCATCAGGTACAGTAGATAAGATATTACTAAGAAACTAATTAACCTATTGACATTTGTGTTCCATTGGTGTATTATAAGTACATGGAACTACAACAAACTGTTTATCAATTCATTCCCGGTAAGACAAGACAAAGTTCAGGCGGTTGGCTGAGTTTTAATTGTCCGTGTTGTATCGACCAAGGTGAAACTAGGTCAGATACTAGAATGAGAGGTGGGTTGAAAAACGAGGGCGAGTTAGTATCATATCATTGTTTTAATTGTGGTATTACAGCATCTCATAGAAAAGGTCAAGTCATAAACAAGAATTTTGTTAAGTTTATGAGATTACTTGGTGTTCCTGAAAGTGAGATAAAGAGACTACAGATTGAAAGTATCCGAGAAAAAGAATTATCAGAAGGTCCGTGGGTGTTTAAATCAAAAACTCAAACTACAAGAATACCATCATTTCCTGGAATGGAGTTACCTGAAAATTCCGAAACATTGGATGATATACTAAATAAAGATACCCCACCTGAAGGTGCGATTATGGCGGCAAAATATCTACTTGATAGAGGTGTTTATGATTTTGTTGATACATATTGGAGTAGTTCGTTTGGATTTAAAAATCGAATCATATTTCCATTCACACAAGGTGATAGAATTGTAGGTTACACAGGCAGAGACTTTACAGGCAAATCAGAGTCTAAGTATATGACGAAGCAACCAAAGAATTTTTTATACAATTCTGATAAGATTAGAGAAGATAAAGAATATCTGATTGTAGTTGAAGGAACAATAGATGCGGCAGTCTTAGACTGTGTTGCAATAATGAGCAACGAAGCATCACAGAATCAGATTGATTACATTAATCAGTTCAAAGGGGAAGTTATCGTATGTCCTGACAGAGATAACGCTGGTAAGAAGTTGATATATCAGGCACAAGAAAATGGTTGGAGTGTTTCATTTCCAACTTGGCAAGAACATATTAAAGATGCGGCAGATTCAGTAAAAGAGTACGGAAAATTATATACTCTGAAATCGATTATTGATGGTCGTATAAGTAACAGTACAAAAATAAGTGTAAAAACACGCATAATGTAAAGCAGGAGCATTAATACAATATGAAAAATAAAGAAATAAAAATTAACGTGATACCAGAGCCAAAAGAAGCGCCGACACCACCACCGATGCCTCCTATGCCACAGCCACCAACTCCACCAAAACAACCTGGAGAATTCTTAAGAGAAAATGGTGTGTTACATATGGACAAAGAATTTAACCAAGATAACTGTATGCCATTAGTAAAAATGATAATGGAATATAATTTGATGCCCACAGATAAGGCACCAGAAATTATTCATTTATATATCAACTCTCCTGGTGGTTACGTAGATAGTTGTATGCATCTTATTGATGTTATTAAACAATCTCGTATTCCAGTTTACACATACGGAATGGGGTCAATTGCATCCTGTGGTGTTATGCTTATGATGTCTGGTGTAAAAGGGCATAGATATCTGACACAGAATACGGCAGTTATGTCACATGAATTTAGTGGTGGAACTCAAGGCCAGTACCATGATATGTTAGATGCACATGCTCACATGGAATGGACAAATCAAAAATTGATGGAACATTATATCAAATGTACTGGAAAGAAAGAGAATTACATTCGTAAGCACTTATTGGCACCAAAGACAGACCATTGGCTAACTCCTGAAGAAGCAGTTAAGCATGGGATTGCAGACCAACTTATAGAAACATATTAACTTTCTATTGACAAATGAATCAGTATATCGTATAATAATATTTAACATCATTAATAGGAAATAAATGTCAGAAGTAAAAAACTACTCTCCGGACTTGCAGAAGTTGTTTGTTCAATTTATGTTGACAGACCCACAGTTGTTTACTAGGGTAATGGGCATCATTGATGAACG
>Ga0206682_10000495_pt1 | contig 42839 bp, 29 predicted proteins | sample M240m12015metaG_FD_155444 | JGI IMG/M metagenome (GOLD analysis project Ga0206682, IMG submission 155444) | Ammonia-oxidizing marine archaeal communities from Monterey Bay, California, United States - M2 40m 12015 | ecosystem: Environmental > Aquatic > Marine > Intertidal zone | place: USA... | reverse complement strand
TAGACCGATTGAGGTTTATCGCTACTCTGAAGTTTTACTCATTTATGCCGAGGCTAAAGCTGCCTCAGGATCTATGGATGCTTCCGCATTAGAAGCTTTAAATCAAGTTAAAAGAAGAGCTGCTGGTCTTGATCCCAATACTCCTGACCTTACGGTCGATGTCAGCACTGCAACGGTCAACGACATTGTAACAGAAAAAGGATGGGAATTGGCTGGAGAAAACAAAAGGTGGTTTGATTTAATCAGAACAGAAACGCTTGAGGATGCTATTTCGAGGAGAGATCCCAACGAGCAGGTGCCTTTGGTTAGACAACCTACTAAAGATCAGTACATAACTCCAATGCCTGCTGAAGCGATTGCTACCAGTAAGTTGATTCAAAACCCTCAAGGGTTTAAAGTTCAATAAAGGGAGTTAGTTATTATTAAAAAAAGGGGAGTGAATATTCACTCCCCTTTTTTATTAAAGGACTTTATTTCGATCTTTTCTTCCACCGATCGGTATGTATCAATCCTAAGAAAATAGGGTCGATCAATTGTTTATCCCAATTTTGACGCAGGGAATCCAATCTTTTGACTTCCTCAGGAAACTCATTAGCCAAATTATTTTCTTCCCCCAAATCCTCTTGTAAGTTGTACAATTCTTTTAAACTGTTCTTTTTCTTGGTCACCAATTTCATATCTCCGTCTCTCACCGAATAGAGGTCATTGTCAAATTTCCTTACATAAAGCGTTTGATGAGGTCTTCCTTGTTTTTCCCCTTTTAGAAAAGGAATAATATTTACTCCATCCAGTGGCTTGTCTGCTGGCAAAGGGGCATGGGTTAAGGCTGCTATCGTAGGGAGTATGTCCAGACTCGAAATAGGGTACTCATAGACCATAGGAGCAATTTGAGAGGTCCATTGCATGGCAAATGGAACACGATTTCCACCCTCGTAAATGGAGGATTTACCCTCCCTTAGCGGGCCATTATTTGAGGCATTATTGGGTTCGGGGCCTCCATTGTCTGATAAAAAGAAAATCATGGTGTTTTCTGCGATCCCCAATGATTCCAATCGATCGAGTATCCTGCCTACCCCGTCATCGACAGCACTGACCATAGCGGCATATGTTTTTCTTTTTTTACCCTCGATATGGTCAAACCGATCTAGATATTTTTGAGTGGCTTGAAGTGGCCCGTGGGGAGCGTTGTAAGCCAAATACAAAAAGAAAGGACCTTCCTTGTTTTTTTCAACGAACTTGACCGCTTCATTCGAAAATTCATCTGTCAAATACTCATCTGTTTTTTCTGCTTGATGATCCCTCATGATCCAAGTTCTGTAACTCAGAGGTTCGTCATTGATAGAATAACTATCCTCTATGGTGAGTTCTTCAGGAAAATATCGGTGGCCCCCACCCAAGTGTCCATAGAAAAAATCAAATCCACGGTTCAGTGGATGATTTGAAATATGAGCTCCCAAATGCCATTTACCGATCACTCCAGAAGTATAACCCACCTGACCTATTACCTCAGGAATGATTTTTTCGGTTTGGGGTAAACCCATATTGGGATCATTGGGGCGGTACTGCGCATTTCTCTCATATCCAAAACGCTGCTGATAGCGACCAGTTATGAAACCAGCTCGGCTGGGACTACAAACAGAATAGGGTGTATAACCATTAGTAAACTTTACCCCCTGCTGGGCAATGCGGTCAATGTTGGGGGTAGGAATTTCAACGCTCCCATTGAAACCTACATCTACATAGCCTAAATCATCGGTCATGATAACGATCACATTGGGGTGATTTTTTTGGGAGGTTTTCTTTTTTTCCTGCATACAACCCAACACAGTGAAAACAACCATTATAAGGGAGAAAACAGATAAAATTTTTGATTTATTTTTTTTCATGTTTTAAATAAAATATTTACCTAAAATAGTTATAAATCATTAATTTGTAGGATCAACGAAATACAATTAAACCACCATGTTTTTAAAGTTCAAACCCACTGTATTATTTTTATTTTTCACCTTAGGTTTTATATCCTGCAATGAAAAAGAATTGCCCACAAAACCCAATATCATCATAGTTTATATGGACGATTTGGGATATGGGGATGTAAGTTATAACGGAGCTACTAGGTTACAAACGCCCAATATGGATGCCATGGCTATGGCAGGGATGCGATTCAATAGTGGCTATGCCACTTCTGCAACTTGTACCCCCAGTAGGTATGCCCTATTGACAGGAGTTTATCCTTGGCGGGAAAAAAGAGCTAAAATTCTTGCGGGTACGGCCCCATTAATTATTGGTACAGACCAGATGACCCTTCCCAAAATGCTAAAAAAAGAAGGATATCAAACGGCCATTATCGGTAAGTGGCATTTGGGCTTGGGTAATGGAAATGTCAATTGGAATCAATTAGTAAGTCCAGGACCCAACGAGGTAGGCTTTGACTATTCTTATATTTTGGCGGCCACACAAGACAGGGTACCTACCGTATATATCGAAGACGGAAATGTAGTAGGATTAGACCCCAACGATATGATCGAAGTCAGTTATAAAAAGAATTTTGAGGGAGAGCCTACTGGTCTCGATAATCCTGAATTATTGACCATGAAGTGGCATCACGGACACAACAGTAGTATTGTCAATGGCATTCCCAGAATTGGTTATATGAAAGGAGGAGAAGCTGCCAAATGGAGTGACATTGATATGGCAGATCATTTCTTGAATGGAATCCAAAAATACATCAAAGACCATAAGGATCAACCTTTCTTTTTATACTACCCTATGCAGCAACCTCATGTGCCTAGAACTCCTCATCCCAGGTTTGAAGGTCTGTCTGAGTTGGGACCCAGGGGAGATGCCATCGTAGAAGCCGATTGGTGTTTGGGGGAATTGAAAAAAACCTTGGAAGCTGAGGGGATTTTAGAGAATACCCTTATCATTTTTTCGAGTGACAACGGCCCAGTTTTGAACGATGGTTACTATGATGATTCCGATGTCAAAAATGGAGATCACATGCCTGCCGGTCCCTACCGAGGTGGAAAATACAGCCTTTTTGAAGCGGGCACCCGTGTACCATTTTTCACTTATTGGAAAGGAAAGATACAACCCGGTGTTTCCGATGCTATGGTCAGTCAATTGGATATTTTTTCTTCATTAGCCCAATTGGTGGGAAGTGAAGTTAGGACTAATGATAGTCAACCTTTACTTGACTTATTTTTGGGTCAATCTGATGTGGGGAGAAATGAAATGGTTCTCGAAGCGACCTCTAGAACAGCTTTTAAAAAAGGAGATTGGGTGATGATCCCGCCCTATAAAGGCCCTGCAGTAAACAAAAATGTTCAAATTGAATTGGGGAATAATTCCGATTTTCAATTGTACAACCTTGCAGAGGACGTTGGGCAACAAAACAACCTTGCAGAGCAACAGCCTGAAAAACTTCAAGAGATGTTGACTGCCTTTGAATCCATTAGGGGTAAAGGTTATGGGAAAACCGAAAAACTAGAGCTCAAATAGTTCAGAAAATCACCTTCCATTTTCCCGAGGGAATCGTATAAAAAGATGCCATAGGAATCTTTTTACCATTGATGCGTAACGACTTTCCTTGTGGAATTTTAAAGCTTTCCACATCCAGCTTGATTTCCATTCCTTTGGGAATGTCAAGCTGAAGACTTTTATTTTTACTCAAAGTACGGTTCCATTTTACCGATACACCACCCATGGGTGAGGGGATCGTAGAGGTTATTTTTGTGATTTTGGTTTTTGGTAGCTCAAGGCTCATCTCTACCATTCCTGGTTTTGAAGGCTTTATTCCCAAAAGAAATTCGGCAAAAAGAGCAGGGATAAAAGCACTTTCGGTTTGAGCATCTGAACGGGTTTGTCGAGGGTCAAATTTTCCGCTTCTACCCGTACCGTCCAACCACCACTCCTCCCATAAAGTTCCATTGTGTTGTGGGGCCAACATATGATCAAATCTTTTGCGCAGCAAATCAAATGAGGCATCCACATCGCCGTAGTAGGCAATCCCTTGATGCAGAAAATAGGACAATGCTGGGGTAACGATGGTCATGCCAGTGGATCTTTTGATGAATAGGTTGGGGTCGTTTGCCAAAAGCTTTTCGACAATTGATTTTCCCTGATCCACCGATGCAATTTTTAGAGCCAGCGCCATCCCATTGGTATGTTCACTATATTTATTAGAGAGACCAAATTCCAATAATGCATCCGCAAACAGTCCCTCCTTTTCATTCCAAAAATATTCTCTCAGTGAATTTTTTAAAAGACTAGCCCTTTCAGCGTATACATTTGCTTCCTTTTCTTCTAGCCATTTCAAAAGCTGAGAGAAATCTTCGAGCGCACCGAGATAGTGGGCATTTAAAGTAAAGTTGGCTCCTGCACGATCCAAGTTGGCATGATCTAGCCAGTAGGGGTAGGGAGGTTGATTGATCAACCCCAAGCGATCTGTAAAACTGTGCAACAATTCCATTAGCTTTAGGGCACTGTCCAATAACCTAGTGGTGGTGATTCGATCCCCAGAGAACAAGTAGTATTGATATAGGCTTCTGACCCATAGTAAATTGGAATCGAGTATGATCATATAATCGTCACTCTTCAGTGGAGCATAGGCAGGCATGATACCATTGGCTTCTTGCTCTTGAGCAGTTTGTAACAGGTAGCGACGTTGCAATGCTGTATCTCCAAAAATCCAGTGGTTGCCCATAGCGCCATAATAACCCGTTTGGGCGTATTGTCTGCGCTCTCTATAATTGTCTGTATAAGCATCGGTGGTGCATGCTTTAATGGTCTTATCGGTCGCATTGAAATAATGCAATACCCATGGTGCTTCAGTACTTTGGATCTCCCCCTGTCGCTCAAAGGGATATTCCAACTTGCGGCTTCCGACCTGAACTACTTTGACGGGCTCCTCTGAATGTATGACCAAGGTTAAATATCGAGCAGGCTTAAAGTAGGTGGATTCCCATTGATCCTGTCCTCCCGATAGGGTGAGTTGATCTCTAAAGTTGGAATGTAAAACGGTGTGTTTAAAGAAACCATTGATTTGATAGGGAGCGGTAAGCACATCTACTTTGGTTCCTTTGGCACCTTCTATAGTCAGGCGGGGGGTTCCATTAATGATTTCTCCAAAATCATACATGAGTACCCAAGCTTTTCCTTTTTTTGGAGCTTTTAAAACAAACGGTACTTGCGTATTCAACCTAGGGTCTATAGAATTTTTTACTGAAATGGGTGACATTTCATCAATATTGGGGGCGTCAATTTGTTCTGCTTTGATCAGGTTTGTCGTTACCAAATCGGTTTCGGTTAAATAGGGCAAGTCTCTTGGAATAAGGTTAACCCAAGGAAGGGTTGTGGCACCTGCTAAATTATTTTTTTGGTGGGCGGGCCAGCCTATATTTCTGTAAATCAATGTTGCGGGTGCCCATTCAAGATCATCAAAAAAACGGTTGTACCATCCTTTTATTTCTTGTCTAAGGTCAACTTTATCGTTCACTAAATCTTGAAAACGATTGATTACTGGAGCAGTGCTGTCCCAACTTGGATCGGCTTTGACTTTCCAGCTCTCGTCTGTAACTAGGATGGCTTCATTTGACTCAAAAGACATATTGAGTTGGGCCAATAGGCCTGGCCTTCCCTCAAAATTATAGGATTGTTTTCCAGCTTGGTAGTGCACTTTCACAGCAATAGTATTCCTCCCTTTTTCGAGTAGTCGAGTAATATCCAACAGATCGAAGGATTGATGATGGGGAGCACTTCTGGCGGGGCCTTTAATGATATACTGACCGTTGACATAGAGTTTGTACTGAGAAGTAGCTGTAATTTTCAGTATTGCTTTTTGGGGCTGATCGCCCAGTTCAAAACTCTTTCGGCTCAGCATCATTGGACTTTCTGCGCTTAGCCATATCCATTGAGCCTTCCAGTCCTTACCAGGAATAGTTTTTTCTGGGGGCACCCAAATTCCTTTTACTGCTCCAGTCTCCCACAGCCCTTGACCAGTGAGTACTTGTATGCTAACGAAACAAATAAGAAGAATAAAAATACGATACATGGCATCTAGTATTTAGTGGTGAAAAATGTAATGATGTTAAAAAGCATTTTGTCTGCGACAGGGTCTTTGCCCAGATTTTCCAACAGTTGGAATTGAGACAATAGATATTGTCCTTTTTTAAATGGGACTAAAGTCATATCTGCGCCCCACCACGATGGGCCTGGTCCTCGGTATCCCATTTTGTGTCCTCGAGAAAACCAATCAAAAGCAATGGAGGCCACTAGGGGTTTTACTTCAAGCCTTACCCCATTTACTTTGAGGTCTCTCAAGCTTCTTTGGGGCCAAATATTCTCATAGGTATTTCTCAAAAAACCATTGTTTTGAAGTCCCTCAAAAATGGGATGTTCCATTGCAATATGAGGAATACAGGTCCATAAACCTTTGGAGGGATGAACCCGAGCAGTGAAAGGGGTTATTGTATTTTCGGTTTTGATACTGTCCGTCAAACGATCCAAATAAAGTGCAGTGCCTCCAGACTCTACAAACTTTAATAGGCGCTCAAAACGTTTGAGTTCCTTATCGTTTTCAGCTTTGTGTGTACTGACCAATACAGGAATGTTTTGAGGAGTATTGGAGCTAAAATCAAGGGTTTTTACTTTGTTTTTTTGGAGAAAATTTTTTAGATCTCCATTGAAATCCAATACCGCTACTTTTCCTGCTGGAGCTTTTAGATCCTCTTGATTGAAAACTTCAAAGGCTATAAAATTTTCGGTCAGTACATGATTCTTTTGATCCTTCACTTTTACCTTAACGGTATAATGACCACTCCATTCTTTGGTGTTGATTTTTTGATTGAACAAAGAGCTTATTCCCGTTTGCCAATTGGATTTAAATTGATCATTAAAAACCTCCTTACCTTCTTTTGATTGGATTGAAACTTCATAATTAGCGGCTATATTTTCTAAATCGTTGATGCCCGTGATTTTTAATTCCATTCCTTGTTGAGCATACACATTTCTGGGGATTGTCCTTACGGAAACAATACGAGGTTGGTTGGCAGCCTTGGTAGCCTCGTAGGCATAGGACTTGGGATTGCGCCAAAGGTCCAACAATCCTGCGCCCAATATCCAATCGCCACCCGTTAAAGCATGAACACAGTATCCGTCCATGTAGGGATTGGATCGGATGGCTTCTATCATTCTTTTGTTGGCTGTTCCATGCATGTGTTGTTGCTCTAGGTAAAACTCTTTCATGTCTGGGTAGAGGGATTTTAGCCCAGTTTGAATCAGCATTTTTTGTTGTTCCTCATGCAAACGTTTGTGGTAGCGATAAGCTGGGGTCAATGGATTGCCTTCTGCCTCAAATTTTTTATTGACGGAAACCAATTCTGCCAAACTTCCGTAGCCCAATTCCGATAAAAAAGACATCATACCAGGAACTACTTTTGACTTCCCTTCTCTTTTAAGGTTGCTCATACTCCGCGCCTTTTTTTCCTCCTTTGTCATCGCCATTGATACATAGCTATTGTATATTTTTTCATTGATATAGGCCCCAGCATAATTGTGTATGTCGTTAAACTTGGTCGGTTCTTTTTCGTTGGGTAAATACATATTGGCACCAAAAGCCCATCCCCCAGATTCGTCTAGGATCAAGCGAGTAGGATCTAGGTTGCGACTGAGCATTGCCATGGGTCGCATCAGTTGATTCAATACAGGTCTGTGTAATTCGTTGAACAATTCCCACTGAACGATACAGGTGCGATTGCGGTCTTTAAGAATGGTTTGTTCCACCTCACGAGCAACCCTCGAAGGAAGGTAGGGAGAGGATAATGGAAGCCTCATACATTCCAAGGCAGGACTGCCCACCACCATGATTCCCATTTCATCGGCCAAATCCAACCACATAGAGGTAGTAGGATGACGCCAAGGACGGATCATATTAAAGCCCGCCTCTTTTGCTAAGCGGATTTCTTTCCTTGCCATTTCCTCAGAGTCGGGATAAGCAATGCCATTGGGATAGAGCCCTTCGAAAAAAGAGGCCTTGATATAAATTCGCTTTCCATTGAGGTAAAAATCTTGATCTTTAATGGTCAACTCGCGCAGTCCAAAACGATGACGCCAATCATCGGAGACCGTTTGCTTTTTTTTAATCTTTAGGTCGGCTTGATATAAAAAAGGATGATCTGGGGACCAATATTGTGCGTCGGGGATATTGACTATTATTTTGTGTTCATTCAATCCCGGTTCTAGTTCAATAGTCTCAATATGAGAGGCGACTTTATTTTCGATATTTGAGACTTCAGATAAATGAATTTCAATATCGGCAGAATCCCCTTTTATTTCAGTATGATCCATTGTAATTTGAAAAGTAGCGGTATCGTCGTTAATATTGGGCTTGACAAAAACATCTTTTACATAGGTACCCCCAGAGGCAACCAATCTTACATTTTGCCAGATGCCCCCCGAAAGACCTCCTCGCCATTGGGGAGTTTCTAGAGCAGTAACCCCATCGATATTTTTATCCGACAGAATGATGGGACCCACCACTCTGAGTGTTAGGATATTTTTTTTGCCTGCCTGAATCATGTTGTCCACCCTAAACTCAAAGGGGGTGAACCCTCCTTCGTGAAAACCGACTACCTCGTCGTTCAGCCATATTTCCGATAGGTAGTTGACAGCATCAAATTGTAAACGAATGATCTTTCCTTCCCAGTCTTTAGGCACCTCAAAGGCATAGCGGTAAAAGGCCACCCCTTCATAGTCTTGTTCTATTAATTCCCAACTGCTGGGGACTTTGATTTTTCTTTTGTATTCCAAACTTTGAAAGATGTCATTTTCGTGCCATAGTGCTTTTGCACCTTCATTATGGTGATCAAAAACAATCTCCCAATTGCCGTTTAAAGAAATTTCTTTTTGGGCAAACCCAAGGTTTATACAAAAGAGAAATAGGAGGAGAAAACAGTTTTTTATTCCCATTGTTATAAGGTTTTATTTTTTAATCCATTTAATTGAATTGGGGCAACCATCTTGGCCATTTTATTGCGAAGATCTATGAGAAGTGAGGTATCGGCATCCCTTGAAAAAACAAGATTTGTCCATTCGTTGGGATCGTTCTGATGGTCGTATAATTCTTCTCTGCCTTTGTTGTAGAGGATATAGCGGTAGCGATCTGTTTTGATGGCATAGTGCTGCATTTCTGCTTTCCCTTTATATTTTCCCCCTGCATAAACCACTGTTAGGGCTGGTCTATCCCCTTTCCAGCTTTTGGCGTTGGGGTTTTCCAACAGTTCTCTCATACTGTATCCGTCTATGGAGTGACCTTTTTCATTCTTTTGGGTTTTGGAAGACAGCCCACACAAATCTATCAAGGTGGGATAAACGTCAATTAGGGATACCGCTTTGTCAATTGAGGTGCTGGCTTTAGTGACTCCTGGTACTCTCATGATCAAGGGCACCCGAGTGCTTTTTTCCCATAATGAGTTCTTATATAAATAGTCCTTTTCTCCCATGTGAAAGCCATGATCCGAGGCTAAAATGACCATGGTATTGTCTTTTAAATGACTGTCATTCAGGGCCTTCATTACTTGTCCCACATTTTCGTCTACTGCTGATACACAGGCCAGATAGGCTTGTGTCCATCTTTTTAGTCCAACCTCCTCATTCCCATAGGAAGCGGCAATTTCGTCGAACATTTTCACGCCCATTTCTAGGGTAAAGACTTGGCCTTTTTCATAAGAGACTTCTAGATAGGTATCCTCTTGATCTTGATCTTTTTTAAGGGTGACTTCAATTTTATCCAGCGGAAAACGGTCGAAGTATTTTTGAGGGGCAATCAACGGGGTATGAGGTCTGAGGAATCCCACGGCCAAGAAAAAGGGTTTTTCTAATGTTTTGGAGGCAAGGGATTTTATCATTCGGGCTGTCCAGTCGGCATTCATCTCGTCCGGTGTAGGGTCGCGATTCTCATCATTGACATAACGCATAGGAAGAATTCCATTTTTATTGTAACCATAAATCCATTGGATGGAGTCTCCTGATTTGTTCGTTTTTCCTTCCAAATTGATTAATGGCCCCAAAGAGCCATCTACAGATCCTATGTCATAGAAAGGTGAGGGAACTTCTGGGTGTGCTAGGCGTTTTTTTCCGTTCCACACCATCGGGCCATAGTCGGGCGGGTTTTCATAATGATCCCAATTTTCTCTTTTTAAGTGGTGAAGTATTTTACCCGTTCCTAGGGTTTGATAACCTGCTTTACGGAATTGTTCTGACAGGGTTCGGGTGTTATTTAATATGGTATTGTTGTACCAAGGGGCTTGAAAAAAATTCAGGGAGTGGTGGGGATAGACGCCTAACATCATACTGGAGCGTGAGGGTCCACACATGGGGGCGTTAGTATGGGCGTTTAGAAATGCTACGCCAGTCTGAGCAAGTTTGGTCATGTTGGGTGTTAAACTTTGGGGATGACCCTCTAGGGTCTCTATACAGTCGTTGAGGTCATCAATCATGATGAGCAATACGTTGGGAGCGTCTCTTTTGGGGTTTTGGCACCCCAAGGAGGTCAAGAGTATCGTACATAAAAAACTCTTCAATAAATAACCGTTCCTTAAATTCATTGGAAAATCAACTTTTTATGGCGTCTGTCATGGCCCTAGCGATAGTAGTGATACCATCGAAATCTCCTTCGCCGATTAATTTTTTATTGATAAGGGTACTTCCTACTCCCAAGCAAACAGCTCCGTTGGCGAGCCATTCGGCAGCATTTTCGACGGTTACTCCCCCAGTGGGCATGATTGGTAGGTGTGGCATGGGTGCCTTTACGGCTTTGAAATAAGACAGGCCAAAATTGGCAGCGGGAAAAAGCTTAATCACATCAGCTCCCCATTCATAGGCTTGTAATATTTCAGAGGGGGTCATGGCTCCCGATAGGATGGGTTTATCATATTTATGAGACATTTGAATGACCTCAGGCTTACTAACGGGGGTTACGACAAATTGTGCTCCTGCTTCTATTGCCGCTTGAGCAGTTTTTGCATCTACCACAGAACCGACACCTGGAATAACGCCTTCAATCTTAGACAACTTATTAATCTCCTGCAAAGCATTGGGTGTACCCATGGTAATTTCTATGGCTTTGATGCCCCCTTTACGAAGTGCCTGGGCCAATTCAAAAACGGAGGTTGATGACGACAAGCGAATAATGGCGATGATTTTTGTGGCCAACAGTTGTTCTAATAGGGAGGCTTTTGTCATGTTTTATCTTTTTACGTGGCCTTTGAAGTTGCCTTCGCCTACTGATCGTATTTCTTTTTCACTTAAGTAGTTGATGTCTCCCTTGAGGGTCTGGGTTATGGCAAAAGATGCTGTTGCAAAATCAAGTGTTTTTTGGAGTTCCCAGTCCAACAGCTTACCGTGAAGGATTCCAGCGCCAAAGGCATCACCCCCTCCCAATCGATCTTTTATCGTTGTAGGAATGGCAAGGCTTGTCAATACATTTTGTCCTTCTTTTATCATTCCACCCAAAACATTTTCAGTAGCATTAATTTGTTGTCTGACGGTCATTGCTATGGTTTCAAAGTTGCCTAAATCGTAGGCAAAATCAATGGCCTTTTTTGTGGCGTTTTTTAGAGCTAAATAATCATTTTCAATTTTAATATTGGCCTGAAAGACATCGTTAATTGATCCTATATTCCCCAAAAGAATATTTACAAAAGGAAGAATATCGGAAAAGGATTTTTTGGCGGATTCAGCATCCCATAAGCTACGTCTAAAATTGAGGTCAAAAACTACTTTACAATCTAGTCTTTGAGCTATCTCTAATCCTTTTAAGAGAGATTTTTGACAACTGGCAGACAGGGCGGGAGTAATACCAGTAACGACAAAATAAGAGGTGTTTTTCAAAAAGTCTTTCCACTCTTTTTCACTCAAGTCCCACAGTGTAATGGAGGAATTTTTACGGTCATAGGTAACTTGGGTTCCCCGAATTGCGGTGCCGTGTTCGATAAAATAGGTTCCCATTCGTCCTTTATCTACCCTAATATTTTTTGTGCCGACACCATTTTGCTGAAGGAACATGATTGCTTTTTTACCCAGTGGGTTATCGGGTAAAGCGGTAATGAATTGCGTAGGGTGTCCCCAATGGGACAGGTCGGCCAGCATATTGGCCTCCGCTCCAGCAAAGCTCATTTCTAAAGCATCTGATTGGACAATCAGATCTTCATGTCCTTGTGGACTTAGTCTTAATAGGAGTTCCCCAAAACCAGCGACACGATTCCTCATTTTATAGGGTATTGGAGTATCCCAGTAAACCAGTGGCTAGAATAATAATGCCCAATCCGATTAACATGAGTTGAAAGGGTTTTTTTGCTTCTTTCCATTCCCCAGAGCGCACGGCCCATATATTACTGATGATAAGAGACAAACCCAAAAGCATTGGCCATCCGACGATGGGTCCCATGGTACCCATTAGAGCAGCGCCTTGTCCATATATCCCTAGCGCTGCAAACCAAAACAAGCCTGCCAGGATCGCCCACTTATAGGCGTTGCCAGCAGAAGGTACTTGGAAAGAACTCCAACTTTTATTCTTAAATAACAAGACTACTGCATAGCCTAGGTTCATCAGAAAGGCTCCCAATAAAACAACTACCCATGCAGCCAGACTACTGTTTCGGGTCAGGGCACCCATTTTTTCCGCTTCCAAGGCTACTGGAGTTGCGTTGGCAAACCCCACATTCAGTAGCGCAGAAAGGATTCCACAACTGACCGCGATCATAATCCCTTTGGAGATATTCGAGCTATCGTTGGTATTACCTATTAGTTTGTCTCTTTCGATCCCTGCCTTTGCCGAAAGGGCAACGCCTACGAGCATAATGACCACTGCTAAAATGACGTGGTTAGTGGCTGGATTCGAAAAGGCATCTTCGACTTGTATTAGCGGGATAATAGAGCCTACCGATGCAGCCAAACCCATCACAATTCCATAGGTTAAAGAAAGTCCGATATAGGGAACGCTTTTTCCAAAGAGTATGCCTCCCACACCCCAAAGAAATCCATATAACATTCCCAAAAAAACAGCATCTTTGGGGGCATTTCCTATGACTTCAAAAAGATTAGGAACAACGATAATGGCCCATGAGATGGGAAAAATAATCATGGCAATGGTGACGTGTATGATCCACCAAGCTTCCCATTTGAGGGGTTCCATATATTTCATTCCCAAACCGAAACTTCCTTGAAAAAAACTCGCTATAATGACCAGTAAAAACGGTAATAATATCTCCATAATTCTTTTGATTTAAATGGTTGTGGTGACTCTTTTTTTGATCAGGTAGTCATCTAATGCCAGGACAGAGCAGTCATGACCAATTCCACTGTTTTTGATCCCTCCATGTGGTAGGTAGATGGCGTATTTAACACCATTGATTTGCACTTCGCCGAATTGCAGTTCGTTGGCAAATCGGGCTTGACGCTCAACATTTTTTGTGAATAGGTAAGAGGCGAGTCCATATTCGGTATCATTGGCTAATTCCAAGGCTTCCTCATCTGTTTTGAATTTAAAAATAGGGGCGATGGGTCCAAAGGTCTCCTGCTGGTAGGCAACCATATCGGTGGTTACATTACTGAGGACAGTGGGTTCAAACCAGTATCCTTTATCAAAATCTTCAGGGATTTTTCCACCAGTTTCAATTGTGGCACCCTTGGTGATCGCGTCGGAGACAATGTCCTTCATTCGCTTTTGTCCTTGTCTATTAACCAATGGTCCCATATCTCCATCGCTGTCTTTTCCAAATCCCAGTTTAAGTTTTCTCACCCGATCAACATAGGATGTAAGAAAATCATCGTAAATATTTTCGTGGACAAAAAAGCGATTGGCGGCCACACATATCTGACCACAATTCCCGAATTTGATGCCGATGGCCAAATCGATGGCAGCGTTCATATCTGCATCATCGAAGACAATAAAGGGCGCATTACCTCCCAATTCCATACTTAATTTTTTGATACTGCTACTGCTATCGGCAATGACTTGTTTCCCCGTTTTTGTTGAGCCAATCATGGTCACCACACTAGGGATATTACTTTTGGTCATGGTTGTAGCCACTTTTTCTGGTGGTCCTGTCAGGATATTGATTACTCCAACGGGGAAGTTAATATCATGCAATATTTCACCAAGCAGATAAGAAGAAACAGGCGATATTTCGGAGGGTTTTATGATTAGGCTACAGCCAGAGGCCAAGGCAGGCCCAATTTTAAAACCGACATTTAGTAGTGGAAAATTCCAAGCCAAGTAGGCAACAGCCACCCCTGCCGCTTGATGCACCATCACATGTCTGTGGGTATTTTCTTGATCGGGAATGGCTTCGTCTTTGATATCGGCCATGGCCTTGGGGTAAAATTCCAATGCGTTGGTGATGGCCTCGATGTCTTCGTATGAGCCATCATAGGTTTTTCCCATTTCGTGGATAATCGCTTGGCGCAAAAGTGCTTCTTTTTCCAATATTGCCGTTCGTAGTTTGGACATCCATTCTGTCCTTTTGGACAAGCTCAGTCCAGACCAATATTTAAATCCCTCTAGCGCGGCTTCTAAAGCTTTTTGGGCATCTGTCTCATCTGCCCAAGCTACTTCTGCTATGGGTTTTTCGTTGGCAGGACAGAGGATGGTTTGTTTCCCTCCGTTGTTGGCTTCAATCAGTTGGCCGCCTATATATAGTTTTAGTGATCCAAAATACATTTTTTTTAATATGGCTTTGAAGTTGTTGAAAATTCTTTAAGAGCAATTGGATCTATATCGATTCCCAAACCAGGGGATTGTGGAACCTCTATGTATCCTTTGTCCATTTTTACTGTCGGAAATGTCAGTCGATCTCTGATAGCATTTTCGGTTCGGTCATATTCTATAAAAATATCTGGAGGAAATAATCTTCCAGGCAAGGGTTCTATGTTGGCAATAAAATGTAAAGCAGCATGAAAACCAATTCCGGTTCCCCAAACGTGGGGGATGACCTCTACACCAAAACTACTGGCCAAACTCGCGATTCGCTTTACCTCAGTTAGCCCTCCTGAAGCACAAATTTCCACCTGAGCAATGTCTACCGATTTGTTTTGGAGCAATTGTAAGAAACCATAGCGCAAGTATTCACATTCTCCACCGGCAATTGGTATGGAGGTTTTATTCCGTAATTGGGCATACTGGTCGTAAAATTCGGGAGAAACAGGTTCTTCAAACCAACCGATATCATAGGGTTCAATTTTTCGGGCCAGCTCAACAGCCTCTCTGAGTGAGTAGGCGTGATTGGAATCGACCATCAATTGAATATCGGGACCAATAGCAGCCCTAACACTTTTGACGTTTCGAACATCTTCTTTGATGGATAAGCCCACTTTCATTTTGATGGCTTTGAATCCTTGATTGACATAGCCTTTGGCTTCTGCTACCAAATCTTGAACTAATGTTTTGCTGTCAGAAAAGTAAAGCCCAGTGGCATAGGGTACAACCTTATTTCGGTGTTGTCCACCCAATAAGGTACTCACAGGTAAATTCAAAGCTTTTCCTTTGATGTCCCAAAGGGCAATATCTATGGCGCTGATGGCCGCAAAAAGGACACTTCTCCGAGCAAAATCGAGAGTCTTACGGTACATTTCAAACCATAAGGATTCATTTTCTAATGGGTTTTTCCCCATCAAAAGGGGTTCGAGTAAGGCGATTCCTTTTTGAATTACGTCCGCAGGGCCATAGCCCTCACCCCATCCGTATACACCTTGGTCTGTAGTGATTTTTACCACACAGATTCTTCTCTCGTTGTACGCCCATTGGGAAAAGAAAAAACTCTGCTCGAGTTTATTGGAAAGAACGAAGGTTTCAACTTTACTTATTTTCAACTTTTAAAGATTATTATGGTTTGATGTTCAGTTTGATCTTTCAAGTTAAAAAAAAAGGTTAAACTCAGTTGTTTTAACCCCTTGAATTTAAATGATAAAAACGAAAAGAAAGAGGATGATTAAAGTCGTTTGAAAAGCATTAAACGAAAGTCCATCATCATTTCTCCTGTTTTTTTTACTCCTTGGAGTATTAGGGTTCCTTTCCCTTTTTGCAGGTGTATTGTTCCAATATTAAGTGGTTTAAAATCCTTGACATAAGACTCTGCTCGAATAACTCTGTCCTCTTCAGCTCCATATTCCTCAGGGTTGTGTGCTTCTTTAATTGTCCCTTGGATTTTGGATTCTCCGAAACTGAGTTCGAAAACTGAGCCTATTGCGTCTTCCGAACAGCTGTAATAAACGGTTACTTCAAAATCCCCCTCTTTAGGGACTTCTGTCTTCCATGAGATGCTATCATTGGCATTGATCCAATGGGTGAAATAGGTACAATTAGGGTATCGGTTTGAGCGTTTGATTGCTCCACTGGGAGTGCCATCTCTTGCAGGTATTTGTGTCGTATGTAGGCTGGGGTGTCCAATATAAAATGGACGCTTGTCTTTTTTGGGAAGTTCAGTCAACACTTCTTTTTCCCATTGTTTCTTTACTTTTTGCATTTCGGCCAAGACTATAGGTTTTTCCATTCCAACATCTTTGGTTTGGTTGGGATCGTTTACCATATCAAAAAGTTTACCTCCATTTCCCAAACGGTAGTTTTGATTTCTTAGGCTCATTTTACCCCGCCAGTAGTTAAATATATATCGGTCTTTCCATTGAGGATTTTCCTCCATTAAAATCGGCTTAAGGCTAATGCCATCCAATGGTTTTTTGGGTTTGGACTTTATACCTGTGAGGTCTTTTAATGTGGGGAGGAGGTCGATACCACTGGCAATTTCTTTGATGATTTTAGCTTGGGGAATTTTACCTGGCCAGTTGATAATCATAGGAGAGCGTACCCCTCCTTCATCTGTACTGCCTTTTCTTCCTTTCATCCCTCCGTTCCATCGATAGCCATTGGGGCCATTATCAGAGAGATAAATCACGATGGTGTTTTTTGATAAATTACTGTTTTGGAGTTCCTCCAAAATTCGGCCTACATTCCAGTCGATATTTTCACACATTGCCAGTGCGGCAAGAGTATGGTCAATTTCATTTTGAGTTTTAAAAGGTCCACGGCTACCTTCTTGATTTAATTCCTTGTCTTTATACTTTTCCCAGAATCGATCTGGCACTTGCATCGGACTGTGTGGGGTGTTGTAGGGAAGGTAGAGGAAAAAAGGTTGGTTTTTGTTTTTTTTGATAAAATCAATACCGTGTTGGGTCAAATCATCAATGATGAACCCGTTCCCTTTTACCAGATTTCCGTTGTGTTCCAAAAGGGGGTTGTAATAATTCCCCCAGTGTCCAGAGCAAAAGCCATAAAAGTCGTCAAAACCTCTACTGTTTGGATGAAAAGGAGCCTGCATTCCATTATGCCATTTGCCATAGGCTGCTGTTTTGTATCCTTGCGATTTGAAGACCTCAGCAATTGTTTCCTCGTCTATATCCAGTCTTTCTCCTCCTTTACTTGTAGAGCAAACCCCTCCTCTTACATGGTGCCTTCCTGTAAGGATTTCTGCTCGGGTGGGAGAACATACTGGGCTGACAAAAAAGCGATCAAATCGAACACCCGTATTACCGAGTTGGTCAATGTTGGGAGTTGTTATATCAAGGTTACCATTAATGCTTAGATCTCCCCAACCTTGGTCGTCGCTCAAGATGAGAATCACATTGGGGCGATTGTTTCTCTGGATTTGGCAACTTGCCAAAAAGAGAAGCAAAAGCAATAAAAGAGGCGATAAGGCTTTTCGTGTCATTATTCCAAATTTAGATATTTAATGTCAGAAATTGTTGACACTAATTATCACAACTCCTACTACTGCTTATCAATTTTTTGGAGTTAGATGTCAATACTCAACCCTAATCCAAATAATTCTCTGATTTGTAATCGCTTGATTAAATCATCATCGTATTGTATGTGTAAGATTAAATTGCTTGATATTTTTTCATTGACTTTTAACCTAATGTTTGCATTCCATTCAAAATCGACATTTTGAATTTTCTGAAGATAATTGACATAGACATTGAATTTGTTGTCCATCGAAATGTTATCCATCAAATTGGATCTGTAAAAGCCCGAAAACGAAGCCCCGACAGAAATAATACTTGTTGCGCCTCTTTCGACCCCAAAGTATTTATTTCCAGGAGAGAGATTTTGGGTATAATATTTACTGACAAAAATTCCTCTGCCAGCCAATGGAGCAATATTGAACCAAGCCACATCCCCTTCTTTATAATACCACCCCAAACCACATTGCATTATGGCTGGAGACAGAATTCTTGAAATTTTTTCTTTTTGTTCTTCGCCTTCAACTTTGAAGTATCGGTACCCAGGAAGTAACTGTGTTTTAAAATTGAAATAGGCAGAATAGTTCCAGTAGGAATTTACTTTTTTGCTGAGAACGGAATTGATTTCAATTCTATCGTCGGCTTTTCTAAAAAAAGTACTTCCCGAAAGATAAGTCGTCCCAATTGAGAGCATGATATTGTTGTCCCAAATCCACCCTTGTTTGCCAAGATAATTAATGTTGTAGTCAATACTGAAAAGTCCAGTCATAGAATTTTCTCCACCAGAAACCCAATTTTCAAAGTAAGCTTGATTGAATGTGAATTGGGTCAATCCAAAGAATTTATATTTACTTTTTTCTTTTGTTAGTGTTTTTAAAGTATCGGGAGTTTGGCTTTGCGGAATCTGACCCTCTTGAGCTTTTAAACCAATTGTAAAGATGAATGTGGTAAATAAACAAGTTAAAAATTTCATGGGTGTAAAGCTTTTTAATTTTTCCACTAAATTACTTTATACTTTTTTGAAAATTATGCTTTTAGGTATTTTAAACTTTTTAGGGTAAGAGTTCATTTGTTTTTTCTAATTTTAAGATAAACTTAATGTAGATCATCACGTTGGGTTTGATTTAAATGAGTAAAAAATTAAAAATATATTTTGATAAACTAAAATTGAAAAAATGAAGAATTTTAGTATGGTGTTATTAGGTTTGGTTTCCCTTTCTGCTTCCGCACAGGAGTGGATTATAATTGATATTTTAGAGCAGACCAAAAAGGAGTTGGTTTACAAAATTGATAATGGGGAAGAGGTAAAACGAGAAACGATTAAAAATCCTTCGATTGTACGATTGATTAATGAATTCCAAGCAGACGGATTCCAATTAAAGGCAGTAACTCAAGGGGTAGAACTGGAATTGAATGGCAACCTGCCCATGATCAACAATCGCAATAATAATTTTGGTGTGACCAACCTGAATCTTTTCAATAACAACCGGATCATGCTCTGGTTTGAAAAATAAAAATAAATCCTTTGGGAGTCTATATGCTTCTTAATTATACTATAGTCCGGTTTTAAAATTCAAGTATTTCTGAATCTCAAGGGAGTCAAGAGGATGAAAGAAGTATTATCTTTATTAGGATAATTTAATTTTGTCATGAAGCTTATACTTTCCCTCCTCTTTTTAAAATGTCCTTCATGCAGAAAAGCGAATCTCTTTAAAAATCCCCCTTATTCTTTTCAAGGCTTTCTCAAGATCAATAAGATTTGCTCTAATTGTAAAACCAATTTCAATAAAGAACCTTCTTTTTTTTATGGATCTATGTACGTATCCTATGCTTTAGGAGTGGGTTTATCCATTTTCATTTTCCTTTTGATGTACTTATTAGGAATGGCAGGATCGCCATTGAAGATTTTTCTTACCATCCTGTTTTTTGTCACGGCATTGTCCCCATACATATATCAACTTTCAAAAGTGATTTGGGCTTCCTTTTTTTTCCGATTTAAAGGGAGTGAATCAAAAAAATAAAAACCAAAGCGTATAAAAAACCCCTTCACTAAGGGGGGGTACAAGAAAAAAACCTTCGTTCAGAAGGTTTTTTTTTAGATTTAGTTTTTGATTCTCTTTAATTCATGAAGAATCAAATTTAAAATTTCATTTTGCTGTTTTAGATTAAACAAGACGTCTCTATCTGTTGTTTTTTGCTCGATAGTTCTGGTTTTGTTAAAGTATTTCATAATCATTAAAAATTTAGAGTGCTAAAAATCAACAAAGAAGAATTATGAAACTTGAAAGTGTACAACATAAATTCTTCGCCTTTAGATTTATTTCAGCGTTAAACTTACGTAACGATTTTTTCGGATGCGTTCTCTCCACCCGCGACTCTATTTTTACACCCAGTCCACACGGGATTATTTAAAATTACAAATAAATAAAGAATTGATCAAATCTCAATCTAGAATTATCAGGGCTTAAGTATAAGAGTCGGCTTGTGCTTTAATGTGGATTAGGGATTCGTTTAATCGCAATAACAGTAGGTGAAAAAAACCTTAGGATAAGTATGAGCTAAATGGAAAGGATAGAATTTAATTTATTAAATTTATAATGTAAAAAAAACAGATAATGAGTAGTAAATATTTTGGTAATAGTAAAGTAAAAGGGCCTTCAAATGACAAAAATAAAAAGAAAATCAAGTCAGGAGGTTCTATGAAGTCAACTACGGCAGTTCGAAAAACAGGAAGGGGTAATTAAATACTAATATAAGTTTCGACTATTCTTTTTTATTAACGGGGGTTTAACGGAAGAGGTTATGTTAAACTATAATAGATTTTGCGATATAAAACTTAGTAAAATAGTTTTTATATCTTCTTAACTTCAAACCATTATTAAAATCCACCCCAACGTCTGGCTGTAACATAACAGCTCAGTTGCATTAATTGATGACGTTCTTTTTCAGCTCTAACAGAAATTTTATTGTCTCTAACCAAATCACAGCTGTGAGAATAATGAACAAGTCTAGCAGACATTCCAACAGCACGAATAAGTGAGATATTAATAGAAGTCCCTCCTAAATCGTCAGGGTCAGAAGAGTTGCCATCTGCAACTATTGCAATACGTCCATCAGGAGGATTTATTTAAGATTATTCAAATCTAAAAAAAAATCAATGTTTATGTCAGGTGCAAAGATTGTCATTAGGATGCACTGACTAAATTCTTACCAAGTATTGTAATCGAGTCATACTCCAGTAGCAATGGAATCAGACGAGGTTGAAAATTGAGCCAAAAAGTACCTAAAATTCGCTATCTTAATATAATTATTCCTGTTGCTGAATTTGCAAGATAAGGAGCTGTATTAAACACTGATTCAGTTAACCAAACGACTATAAATGATAAAAAATAAAACCACCTCATTCGAAATTGCCATGCTCTGCTTGATGCTGGTGACAATGGCTTGTACCCCAACAAAAGAAAAGAATACAATTAGAAGACCAAATATCCTACTGTTGATGTCAGATAATCAATCTGCGGAACATCTGGGTTGCTATGGGGACAAATCAGTGAAAACCCCGCAAATTGATCAGTTGGCAGAAGACGGAGTAATTTTCAAAAACGCCTATTGCGCTGCTCCCTCCTGCTCTCCAGCCAGAGCTTCAATGTTAACAGGTCAAGATATTTGGATGCTTGGCGAGGCTGCCAATCTTTGGAGTAGTTTTCCTAAAGTAGAGGTCTTTACCCAACTGCTCGAAGCTACTGGTTATCATGTAGGTATTGAAGGTAAAGGATGGGGCCCCGGCGATGAAACCGTCACAGGGTGGACTCAAAACCCAGGAGGTAAAAGATATGATTCCTTTGAAAATTTTTTTAATGAAAGTGAAAAGGGAAAACCTTGGATGTATTGGTACAGCAGTAGGGATCCTCACCGCCCATATAGAAACGAAGGATGGAAAAATTCTGGTATAGCTCTGGATTCTATAGTCGTTCCCCCCTACCTACCTGATCATATAGACATAAGAAAAGATATTGCAGATTATTATGATGAGATTCAAAGATTTGATGAAGAAGTTGGCACATATATCTCTTTACTCAAAGAATTTGGGGCATTGGAAAACACCATCATTATTGTATGTAGTGACAATGGATGGCAAATGCCAAGAGGCTTAGCCAATCTCTATGATTTTGGGACCAAAATTCCTCTTGTGATTTCATGGCCAAAATATTTCCCTGGTGGTAGAGAGATTCAAGACTTTGTCAATATTAAGGATTTTGCCCCTACAATATTGGAACTCGCAGGAGTCGAACCCTCTACTGAGATGACTGCTAAAAGTTTTGCGGATCTGCTTACTACAGAAAAGACTGGAAAAATTGACCCCCAGCGGGATCATGTGGTCATGGCCCGTGAACGACATGCTTTTGTTAGAAAAGGTGGAATTGGATATCCAGGTCGTGCCATTAGGACCGATCAATATTTATACATTAAAAATTACGAACCCAAACGCTGGCCCGCTGGAGATCCCCCTTTGTTTGGAGACGTTGATGCCCATATGCTCCATTATGAAGCACCTACCAAAATTTTTATGCTTAAAAATAAAAATTCGAAACCCACCAGGAAATTATTTAATTTGGCTTTTTCCAAACGTCCTCAACACGAACTCTTCAAGCTCAGCGAGGATCCATTTCAAATGAACAATCTCGCTTATGATGAAGAATTCGCATCGGTTAGGGATGAGATTTCAAATCAGCTCATTTCTTATTTAATAGAAACAGGGGATCCAAGAGAGACCGATGCAGCCTTCGATTGGGACAATGTAAACTACTATAAAGACAGAGATAAAAAACCAAAACCTTCAAAAAAGTCCATTGAAATTCTTGGCTTAAAAGATGAATACAATTATTTAGAATGATATAAATGATCTTACTTTTTATTAATCGATTTGATACTGATCAAATTATTTTTATAAAAGTGTTTTTTCATCATATTTTGCTCATTTTACCTATTTTTTTATACCATTTTTGAGCCCGTTTTTTGGCACTTTTTGAAGTTTTAATCCATTGTTATTTTCAAGTCTTTAAACATAAATTGATTTTCACTTACCTTAAGTTTTTGATTACTGGAAATAGTTAAATCTTTGATGGTAACTTTTTGTGTCCGTATATAAGGAAAATCCTCTTTAAAATTCTCATTAATCATCTTGGGATTAAAGTTCGCAAATAGTGAAATACTATTATTACCACCCTCAAGATTGGAGTCGTCAATATGAAGTTGTTCTATTATAATGTTTTTGGGCATGTGGCAAGTATATCCAAAATCGTGCATTCCACTATTAGCTCCGCTAAAAAGACTTACAGATCCTGAATTTCTCTTAGACGGAACAAAGACACAATTTTTAATTAAAAATGTGCCTTCCCATGTGCTGCCGTAATCTTGTCTTAAATTAACCAAGCTCCTTCCATAAATCGTTGAATTTTCTACCACAAATTTCCCAGAACCTATGGCATTGATGCCCATGTATCCCAAGGTAGAATTTCGGATCGTTGCATTGTAAACCCCCATATGGGCATCAAATCTGGAGAAAACACAATGGTCAAAACTGATGTTTTTGGAATAATTTGAAGCAAACAAACCCCAATAGCTATTGTCGTTAATATCATTAGTTTGTTTGCAGTTGACAAAAGAAATGTTAATAGCACGGCTAACAGACAAATCATAAGATCCCATAAAAACTGGCTTTCCGGCAGCACCAATAGTTCTGTAGGTTTTATGTCCTGTCATGACACAATCCTTCACCAATACATTTGAGCAATCAGAAATGCTTATAAACCCCCTGTAAGGTGCCCCGTGTTCCCCCTCACCTTTAATAAAATGTTTTAAATTCTGAATCACCGAATTGGACCGCCTGATGTCGATATTTCTGCTATAATAAGTATACTTTGATGGAGCTTGATTGGAAATTGTAATAAACTTTCCTCCATTTATAATGAGTTTTTTTTGATCAATGGGGAGTGCTGTGATTTCTGAAATATGGTCGAAATCCCAAATGATTGGTGCCAAACTATCTATTTTGCCATTTTTATCCATTAAAAAAATATCGGTTTGAGAGCGCCCTTTGTTTTGATTTAAACCATAACGTATATAGCGCTTCACTTTGTCATCCGAAGTGGCGACGATACAAGCTTCGGGTAAAAGCTGCGAAGTAATCTTTTGATTTTTCTTTAGTTGGTTAAGACCACTAATGGTCACGGGGTTCATGCGAGAACGGACCTTAAAAATTGGAGTATTGATATTTTCTACTGCAACATCATCGATAAGGAAAGTTGCATTTCCAAAATCGGTATCGGTATGTATCACTGCCGAATTTTCTTTCCCACTAATATAATAGAGGGCTCCATCATCGGCTTTAACCGCAAATTCATATTCATTGGCTACTGCATGCGTAGCCTTGATGAATATCATATCATCCGTTACACCGTCGCCAGTGGCCCCTAGATCGCTATATCTGATAAAACCATCATTTTCAAATTGCAACCAATCTTTTTGATTGATAATTATTTTTTCCAAACCTTCCCCATCTAGCATCAGTTGTGTTTTTTGGGTTTTATTTATTATTATCTCAACGGACATTGGGTCCGATTGGGCATTTAATAAAGTGGTTCTAAAAAAAAGAATTAATAATAAAAATAAATTTCTCATGGGTATTCGGATATAATTATGAAATATAAATAAAACTAATTTTAAGGGCCCATCACTTTCCACACTTTTAAACATACTAAAATTAGGAGTGTATTGATCGGATTTATTGACTTTTTTATGATTTAATTAATAATTTTTATTCAAAAATTTCTAGGGGCGTCAAAAGAGGAGCTTCCAAAAGTCCAGCATCCAAAACATCCAGTTTTGAGGCATCAAAAGGTTGGTAATCAAGCCCCACGACATTGATGTTGTAAAAGATTTTCCATTCTTCGCCTCTTGCTTCTTTTGCCTTGATCCTATTGGAGCCCGAGTTAGTCACCTGAATGCTAAGTATGTTTTTTCCTTTTTTCAAATTTTTAATGTTGAGTTGATAGGGATTGGACCAAAGTGTCCCGAGGTATTGATTATTTAACCAAACCTTTGCACTTTCCCTAACATCTCCGAGTTTCAATAGCCAGGGACCTTCGCGATCTGCAGGTCTGTTGAATATAATTTCATATTGGGCAGTTCCCGAAAAGGCCGCCATTTTCTCACCCCATTGAGTCCAAGAGGTCAGGTGATTGATTTTTTTTGAATATTCATTATCAGGCCCACCTTTGATTATTTTAAAATCCCAATTTCCAGAAATCTGATAAGATTTCTCCGACGGGTTGTAGTATTTCCATTTCGCTGTGCTTACCATGTCAAAAGTTTTTAGAAAGACACTAGCTCCCGAAGGCAAGGATAGTTTTACTTTGGTAATGTCTGCTCCTTGCTCTGTAATGGCTTTCCCTCTTTTTCCCGTCAATGGATCTAAAATCAAAACCTCTTTGGATTGGATACCCAGAGGGATTAACCCCTCTATCATATTTGGGGTATGATTGACCAAGTAATAGATTTTTTCTCCTAGGTGTTCCCTGCGGATAAATTTCAGTCCCTCTTTGGACAATTCCTCTTTAATTACCCCTGCTTTTTTAAGGGGGATTTCCATTTCTTTTAGGGAATAAACTTTATTGATTTTTTCTTTGGCAAACGTTTTTAACTCTTGTTCTCTTTTTTGGTGCTCAAAAAAACCTGGGACAGTTTGAGGTCTTCCCAAAAAGACAACAGATGCACCCATACATTTTAAAGCAACCAGTTTTTTTAAACTTTTAAGCGGCATGTTTTGGGTAGCTGGAACAATAATCGAACGGTAGTTACCTCCAGGCAGTTGGATGATTCCATTTTTGACGTTTACTTTTTCCAAAAAACGATCTGAGATATAGTCAATGCTATAGCCTTCTTTAATTAAATGATGGGTCGTTTTATAAAAGGGGGTGTCTGACAGCCAAGTATTAAGGCGATGAATGCCAAATTGAACCAAAGGATCACCCTTGTTAAATTTCGACCAACTGTCATGAATAGGCCAATAGACTAGCACATCATTGTCATGCTGGCCTTGTTGTAATAATGATTGAGATCGACTGATGTATTCAAATAGGGCGGGAGCATCTTCCCAAATGGGATTGGTGTCATTAAAATTTACGGACGCATAAAATTTCCAACCCGGCCATTGGGCCGATTCTGGAGAATAGGTTGATCCGTGTAAAAAGATATGATTGATGCCATTAATAAACAAATCTTCGAGTTCTGGTTTACACTGAGATAAAGCAGTTCTAAAATGTTCTCTTAACCAAGTAAAGGTTTCGGCAGAAACTTGTTTTCTTCCAGACAAATGAGCTGCAGAGGAGGAAAATTTGATCATTGCTAAATCGGCGTCTCCCGCTCGAAAATTCCTGTGAGGGTAATCGACCGAGCTTCCATTCCCTTCTACTCTTCTAAAACCCTTGATATTGTAGGGCATAGATCCAAAGGTTTCGCATTCAGGTATATCAGCAGCAGCATAAAGATCAATGAGATTTCCCGGCGAACCATGGGCTTGATATTTGGTTTTTACTCCTATATTTTCAGCCCATTCATTCCAAACAGGATTGAATCCTTCCACTAGTAAATCAGATAATGTTTCTCGATAGTCGCTTCTGATTCGGTTACTGATTTCATTGTCATTTCTATCCAAAAGCCGATTCATATATTGCCTAAGATCGTAGCCGCGGTAATGTTCGAAAATATTAAAAAAATTGGGGGTGTAGTCTGCTTTGTACACTTCATAGCTATCGTTGAAAACCGATCGAATCTTACCATCTATTTTTCCCAAAGCAGTGCTGAAAAGCTGAAGGTAATTTTTTAATGCCTTAGGAGAAAAGTGATCCAAAACCCATCCTTTCCCTCCTGGAGCTGCCCTTTTTACTTTTTGCCTTGTTCGATCTTCAAATACAAAAAATAAATCGAAATCTTTGAATGTGGCCTTCCACTCCAGTTGGTCATTGATGATTTTATTACTCAGATTTATAAAACTGTTATGGGTGTCAAAGGCAAAAACTCCTTTTAGTATTGGCCTCTCTTTTTTTGTATCAAGAGCCCTGATGTCAAGTTGGGGAGGATATATCAAGGTTCCTGTTTTGAATGGAGAGACCGTCTCAGAAAAAAGTGTTCCTTTTTTTAGCTGTACTTTCCTTACCAAAAGACTTTTAGCGGCATCGATCTGACTTACATTTGCCCCTCCCCATGGCCAGCCAGTTCCCAAGGTCAAATCAACTCCCATTTTTAAACTGTCCGCTACCCTTACTGTATACCTCAAAATATCAATCCATTTGGGACTTAAAAAATCAATATAATTATCCTCCTGTCCCTTTACCCCATAGATGGGTTCTATCTCTACCCCACCGATTCCTGCTTTATGAAAAGCGATCAATGATCGACGAATGTTTTTTTTATCTACTGCACTGCCCATCCACCACCAACGGGTCCAAGTTTTGGATTCTTTTTTAACCTCGGGCCAATCGTATGGATCCTGCTGTGCATGAATAAGGCCTGAGTTCATCAAAAAATTCCCCAATAGAAGTATGGTATATATTTTTTTCATTGATAAATTTTAATACAACAAGTTAATTAAAGGGAGGCAATAACACATGGCCAACTAGGGGGTTATTATGCGGTTAGGGGGTGCGTTTAAGAGCTTTTGAATAATATTTAAAATTTCTCATTTAGACCATCACTAAAAGTTTTTGGTTAGATCAAAGATGAAACTGATTAAAAAGGGATTTGGATTGGTCCCAAACTTGGGATTATTGAAAATTTAAGATGATTAACCAGCTACACTATAACTTATTCTATCTTAAAAAAATAAAGGTTTTCATTTTTGAAATTGTAAGGACTTTAATGGTATGGTGTATTCAATTCTTTGATTGTTATTTATATCCCATGTTTCCATTTTTATTTTTGTATTGTTTTGTTCCCAAAAGATATTAATTAATCCAAAATGATTTTCCATAATGGGGCCTTCAATTCTGTTTTGATTTGGTGTAGCAAAGTGCCAAGTTGATGAAAGACCGCTTGAGGTAAAATCATAAAGTGGATAAAAAGGAGTATCTAATTTGGAAATTTCAGAGTAATGGACATCCCCTGAAATAAACAGAACACCGTTTGCCTTTGTACTTTTTATCAAATCAACCATACGCTTCCTTTCATTGGGGAAATTTGCCCAAGCCTCATATCCATTCCATTCAATCCCAAATTGAGTTCCTGTGCAAATAATTCTAACATCTGCCGGCTTTTTTAGTTCATTTTCTAGCCAAATCCATTGCTGTTTTCCAAGTAACGTTGACGGTGTATCCAAGTGTGGGGCATAGTCTTTTTGGTAAAAACCATATCTCTTGTCATTGTCATATTCTCCGTTATATGGTTTTAAATCATCTCTAAATGTTCTCCCGTCGAGCAATATTATTTGAAGTTTATTATTTCCATATTTATTCATGTAGGAATGATAAATACCTTTATGTTTTCTCCGTTGTGAGGATGCTGGCTCATCAAAGAATTGAAGGAATATTTCCTTTGATTCTTCTTTATATTCGTAAGATTTACCAATATCATTCCATCCATAATCATGGTCATCCCAAGTGGCTAAAATCGGAACTTTATTTTTTAAGTTTATGAATGACTTTTTATTGCCCAAAAGTTTGTATTTCTTTTTTAGAGTATCCATATTTTTAGTGTCTCCGTAAATATTGTCACCCAGAAAAATAAATAGATCAGGCTTATGTTTAACTACATTATAAAATATTGGAAGCGGGTGCTTTTCCGAAGCACATGACCCAAAGGCAATTTTTGTGATTTCAGTATAATTTTTTGTTTGTTTCGACCCATCTAATGATTCAATACAAGATTGAAATATTATGATAGAAAAGATTAAAAGAAGTACTGACTTTTTCATAACAGTCTAAATTAAAAAAAATGTACCACATATTAACTTAGATTAAATAGTATGAATAAATACAAACATCATATTTAAAGACACCAATAAAAGTTCTTACAGGTCAATATTGATAATGATTTACAAGAGATTTGTATTGGATTCAACCTTGTGGAATGGGTTTTATTCCATTTTTCTTAAAACGGGATGCATATAGGCAAACCAAAGGGGTGGAACAAAGGCTAGCAGCATAGACATGGGATAGCCGAATGGTAATCTAGGACTGTCCTCCAAACTTTCCAAAACCTGATACCTTTTCGAGGCGCGAAAATGGTGGTCGCTGTGCCGCGTTAATTCATACAAAATGATCCTCCCCATAATGTGATCGGAATTCCAAGAATGTGTGTTTTGAACCTTTTCATATTTGTTCTCTACCTTTTTACGCCTTAGACCATAATGCTCAATGTAGTTAATGGTCTCTAAAAATAGAAATGAAATAACACCAACCAAAAAAGCGAGCATCAGTGCTCCTTCTCCCAACAAAGTATAAATAGTGGTGAGGTAAAGTCCTTGATATATCAAAAAGAGGAGTAAATTGTTTTCCGATGAAATAAAGGAAGCCTTCTTATTTTTTAATAATTTCATCTGAATTTGCCAAGCATTCTTGTACTGCCCAAAAACAGAGGTAATCCAAAAGTGATACAAGCTTTGTCCCTTTTTGGCAGAAGCTGGGTCTAGTTCTGTGGCAACATTTTTGTGATGCCCATAATTGTGCTCCATTGTAAAATGCATATAGAGACATGGGAGTAACAATAATCTGGTGACAAAAACATCAAATTTATTTTTTCGATGCCCCAACTCGTGGGCAACGTTGACAGCGTTTGTGGCCAAAAGAATCCCTAACGAAAGTGCGAACCCAAAATATTCGTATGGCTGAAGATCGTAATTAGCAAACGAATATAGACCATAGAATAAAATTAGATAAACAATGGGAACGTTTAAATAAAGAAGCCAGTCAAAAAACTTGTCTTTCAACCTGCTTTTGGATTCTTGTTCTGAAAAGGTACTCAGATGCGTGGGTAAAAAAAGTTCAACAATGGGTATAAAAAGAAATACGTATAATGTGGAGGTGTAGGAAAAAATTTCTCTGAAATATATACTTATGAATACACTCAACGGAACACTAAAGGCCATTAAGTATTTTGCATCTTTCATATAGCCAAAATTAAAAATTAATCTAATACATAATTATAAATTATTGATTATTAATATTTTGGTTATATATAATATCAATATATACAAATTCACCCCCCCTCCCTCAAGTAATTGGATAGCCAGGAAAGTCTTTTAGTTTTCTTTAATTAATTTTCGTTATTGACGATTAAAAAACTCGTAATAAAAAAACACCTCTCCTTCAATTCCTTTTGATCGATGATAATTAACCATATCAACCAGAAGTGTGTCATTAATCCGGTACCCCCCTCCTAAAGCTGCCAGTACCCCTGCATAAACTTTTTTTCTTTCTTTGGCATTAAGTTGAGTTTCCAGTTGATCAATAATTTTTGAATAATCAACAAGTTGATACCTGTAAAATTGTGGAACAATAAAATCTGCATAGCCTTCAATGATCCAATCCGGCCAAGATTGTAAATATTCCTGTTTTGACCAAGGATATATACTTGGTGCCCAAGAAACTTGTGTTTTAGGATTAATGAACTTTACTTTTTGGTACACCTTTTTCCCAAATTCGCTCAATTGATCAGCTCTCCAACTAATCCAATTTTCTTCTTTATGGTTTCTAGGTGGTCTTTTGTTAAACTCCTTTTGGAAAAGTGACAAAGTATAAGGGTCATAGCCTCCTTCTGATGGCATAGCTGGAAGGCGATCATCTCCCTGAATACCATCTACATCATATTTTGTAACAACTTCTTCAATTAGTTCTAGAAGAAATTTCTGAGGCCCTGGATGTAGTGCATTCCACCACATAAAATTGTTTTTTCTAAGAATTTTCCCCTCCGAATCTCTCCCAAGCCAATCGGGATATTTTTCTATCCACAGGCTTTTGGGGTCATTATAAGCAAATGAAAAACCAAACTCAAACCAAGCATGAACTTTTATACCTTGTCGGTGAGCCACTTCAATAAGAAACTTTAGGGGATCAAAATGTGAAAGCATTTGCTCTTGTTTTATCCCAATGTATTTTTTCAAGACATCACTCGGATATTGAGTTACTCCTTTATTCCAGACCACAACAAAAAGATGATTGATTTGGTATTTTTTACAATTGTAAACTAGATCTTTGATGTTGGCTTCAGATTTAAGAGCGTCACTACCAACATTAGTCACCCAAACTCCTTTAAAAGAACTTTTGGGTAGATATTTTTCTAAATATGTTTTTGAGGGAGAATTACAACAAGTAAAAAATATAGTTATACAAACCGCTAATAACTTGTAAATTGAAAACATTGCTTCACCTTATCTATATATCAATTTAAAAAAAATTTATCACATGTGTCTACTTTGATTCAATTTAAAAGTTATATATAAAATCAAGGGGCATAATCTTCATAGAAAAACCAATTCTCTATAATCCATCCCCCTGTAAGTTTACAAGGATCTTTCTAACTTTTTCAGCTTTTACTAATGACCAGCAAGGTTTTTAAAAGTGGTAAGAATAAAAAAGAGGTCAAAAATGACCTCTGGGTAATAAGTTTGAATGATCTGGCTTTGATCTTCATGATCCTGACTACACTCTTTTTTCTTTTGTAATATAGACCCAAAACAATATGCTAATACAAGTTGTCATTAGCGCTCCTCCAATATAGGCTAAATCATTTGCTAACTGAAATCCTTCAGGTGCAATCAATATATAAGTACTGCAAACCATTGTCATGAAAATGGCAGGAATCATTGTTATCCAAAAGGCTTTGTTTTTACTTATTAAATATGCTGTAATGGTCCAAAGCACAACTGTTGCTAGAGTTTGATTACTCCAAGCAAAATAGCGCCATATAATACTGAAGTCCAATTGCGTAAGTACAAAAGCAATTATAAAAAGAGGCAGGCTTAATTGGAGTCTGTTTTTAATTTTCTTTTGATCGAGTTTTAAAATATCCGACAAAATTAATCGTGCTGAACGGAAGGCAGTATCTCCCGAAGTGATGGGGGCAGCCACGATCCCCAATAAGGCCAATACACCACCAATTTCACCCAACATATTTAGTGATATTTCATTGGCTGCCCAAGCAGCATTGTTGTTATTTGCGATCATAGCTCCATTCAACCCTTCAACATTTCCAAAAAATGCCATTGCAGCTGCGGCCCAAATTAGTGCGACTATCCCCTCAGTAATCATGGTTCCAAAGAAAATTTTTCTCCCCAACTTCTCGTTTTTTATGCATCGCGCCATTAAAGGGGACTGGGTGGCATGAAAACCCGATATGGCACCACAGGCAATGGTTACAAAAAGTATGGGAAATAGGGGCGTCTCTTCAGGATTGACAGTCATATTAATTAAATTTTCAGGTATGAGTTCAGGAATCTGATAGTTCCCGACAAATAGTGCGGTCAACAAACCTAAAGCCATTAACAACATAGCAATCCCAAATATGGGATAGAGCTTACTGATAAGCTTATCAATAGGAAGTAAAGTGGACAAAATGTAGTAGGTCAAAATAATGGATACCCAAGTCCAAACTCCCCAACTATTATCCATCATTCCATCGATTATTTTTGCTGGGCCAACCAAAAAAACTGTTCCGACGAAAATCAACAGTAGGACAGTAAAAATCCGCATAATTTGTTTTATCCTAGTTCCAAGGTAGATTCCTACTATTTCACTAATGCTTAGTCCGTCATGACGAACGGAAAGCATTCCAGAAAAATAATCATGTACGGCTCCTGCAAAAATGCTTCCCAAAACAATCCATAAAAATGCAGCGGGTCCATACATTGCTCCTGCGATGGCTCCGAAAATAGGCCCCAAACCCGCGATATTTAAAAATTGAATCATAAAAACACGCCAAGTCATCATGGGCATATAGTCAATGTCATCTCTTAACTTTATAGCCGGTGTTTCACGGTCTTCTTGAGCCTCAAAAATATTTTCAACGAGTTTCCCGTAAGTATAATAAGCAATAATCAATACCAGTATGGAAATAATAAATGATACCATATTTTTTATTGAATTTTATGTTTGTTTTTATAGGCTTTTAAAAGTCTAACTAAAGATTCATCATCTGTTTGGATTTTGATCAAAAAATTATAAACCTTTTTTGAGATATATTTGTTATTGTTTTGAAGGACTATAGCCAATGCTTTAAACGTTTTAAGGTCGTTTACACTGTGTTTTTCATAAATTTTTAACAGGCTACTGATCTCTTGGGTTGACATTGTTGGGATGCTTAGTCTTGATTTTGTAATCAAGTTTTGACTGAGCCAAGGGGCGTCTTCCAACTTTCTGACCATTATATTTTTGGTGCTGGCATCGGCAGTGTTCAGATAACTTGAAAAAAGGATTTCCAAAAAATCGCTGTCGTTCAAATATGCCTTTGGAACTGCATGAACGGCATTATAGGATAGGTAGTTATCATCGCTTTGAATTAGTGATACCAATCGGTTTTTCAACGGTATGGAAAAAGAAAGGGTGTCCTTCATGTGCGTGAGCCCCCAAACGATGTCGTAACGATTCTGACTGTTGAGAATGGTCATTAAATTTGAAGTATTGAGGTGTTTTTCAGTGTACTGCTCAATGAATTTCTGACTTTCTCCATAAACCAATTTCCAAAGCTTGTAGGTGGTATAGGCCGCATTTTTTACCACAATGTCTTTGATCCGTTCTGAAGTTGCACCAGATATGGCATCTGTAGATTCCGTGGAGCTTTCTGGTTGATTCATCAGTTCATGGTACTGGATGTCCTTAAAAGGAAGATCGTCATCGGAGAGGATTTCGCTGAGTTGAAGGTATTCTTTTCGCCTAAAGGGATCGTGATCTGTTTTACTCAAAAACTCCCCCTTTGGCATTTCAAAACCCAAATACCTTCCGCTAATGCTCCAATGCAAGATGATATCCAGCGGACGACATTGATTGTCAAAACAAACTCCTGTACTAAAATGTTGATAAAAGCTTTTGGGCGTTCCATCAGAAGTTTCCCTTAAAAAAAGACTATCACCAAATGAAGTGTAATATTCGTTATTTAATTCAACGGACCACTCATCACTTCCTTTTACATAATACTGGAATTTGGGTTTCAGTAAATAACAGGAACCCAAGGCCAAAAAACAAAGCATCAAGACATATTTAGAAACAGAAGAGGACATCAAATATTATTTACTTCATAAAATCAACTGGGTACAATTGCCCCGTATTCTTTAAGTGTTTTTTTAACCAAGTTGGGGTCGATTTTGGCAGGTGTCATCCCCTCTTGTATGGACAAGGAAGCTGTTACAGCAGCGGCTTGAGCCATGCCCATACAGGAAGCCTGTACACGAAGTGCCGAGTTGGCCAAGCGATCACTGCTCAAACAACGACCGGCAACCAAAAAGTTTTCGCTGTTTTTGGGAATCAATGCCCTTATCGGGATGGTGGCCACCACATTGGGTTTTAGAAATTCTTGATAAATGGATTTGCCATCACGGTGAAGATCGACGGGGTAAAAACTGTAGGATACTGCATCCTCGTGCAAACGCCCAGACACATAATCTTCTTTTGTGATTTTATACAAACCGTCAATTCTGAAGGTTTCTCTTACTGCTGTCTCTGTTTTCATGGAGGTAATCCTGATGTTTTCACAACCGGGAAGCTCTCGTAATTCTCGTATCAACTGCAGCAGATTCTGACGCCCTTTTTGGTTGGCCGTGGTATGGGTCTCCGATGTTGTAGAGTCGGCGCCATAGACATAAACATATCCATAAGGAACAAAGGTATTCTCACCGGTTTTTCTGATTTGAGAGGTCATCATGTTCTGGTGCAAGGCCCTGTGGTATCGCTTGGGAATTTTGGACAAGTCCAACTGGTCAAAATCGTAACCTCCCATACTGTAAACTAGGGAGCCCGGTTGGGTTTCTTTTTCTCTAAGTACTTTGTATCCTGCCATAGAAGCGATTAATGCATTGCCAGTGCAATCGATCAATTGCTTGGACGATATAATGGTTTTGACCCCTTTGCCAATGCTCTCCACCAGCCACCTTCCATTTTCAAATTTAACTGATGTGGGGGTTTCATAATAGCGAATGTCCACGCCTGCCTCGAGACATTTTTCTTCAGCCAACATCACATAGAGTGCTGGATTGACCGCTACTTGATGTTTCCAATGTGATTTGGGTATTTTTGAAAAGTCGGGCAATTGGTCTCCATTGAGTTCTACAGCATCCAAAACCAATTCCCAACCGATTCCACCGATGATTTGTTCGCCCCAAGCGTGGAAAATCCCAGGAAAAGATACTCCCCCAGTGGTGGTGCATCCCCCCAATTGGCTTCCGCTTTCAATCAAGGTCGTATGAGAACCTGTTCGTCCCGCTTGAATTGCCGCAATGGTTCCTGCTGTACCTCCTCCAACAACCAAAATATCTGTTTCTGAAAAACTTTCTTTGACCCAATAGGGTTTTACCAATGTTTCTGCATAGACAGTACCAGGAAGTCCTGCCGCAATAGAAAAGGCACCTATTGATTTGAGCCAAGCTCTTCTTTTAATTTTACTCATATTCTTAATTTACTTTTCTTTTTTAACTAAAATATTAAATCGCTCTTGAAACTTCAATAAGTTTCTATATAAATCATAATATAATGAGTTTTGATCACTATTGAAAAATTAAACTCTTAACTTCGTTTTAGGAAGAACACATTAATCAGTTGATTACACCTTTTATTTAACAATTACATTTAAGATGAAATACCTATTAATATTTTTACTTCTATCAGTTGGTCTTAATGCCCAGTTTAACTATCAGGCTATTGTCAAGCATTCAAGTGGTGGGGTAATTTCTAATAATCAGGTTAAGATTAAATTTTCACTAATGTATCAGTCTTCTAATGCTACACCCACATTTATTGAAGAACATGAAATTACAGTCCCTGATGATGGAGTGGTAAACTTATCTGTTGGTGGTGGTACAATTGTAAATGGCACTTTCTCCGACATAGATTGGTCAAACAGTGTATTTATTAAAGAAGAGTTAGATATAGGAAGTGGATATCAGGATATGGGGACAAGACAGGTTGCAAGTGTTCCTGTTGCTGAATTTGCAAAAAGTATAAGTGGCTTTGAGTCTGATGATTTTTTTAATATAAAAATTGGTGATGGCGCACTATCAAGTCATACCATAGGAAGCACAAATATAGCAATTGGACAGAGTGCTCTTAGTTCTAATACAACAGGTGTTGCTAATGTAGCAATTGGACATATGTCATTGTCATCTAATGTATCAGGAGTTAGTAATGTTGGTATTGGATATTCTAGTTTACTAAATAACCGAGCCAACGAAAACGTTGGAATTGGAAACTCATCACTTGGTTCAAATGTTTCTGGTAAAGAAAATGTTGCAGTTGGTAGCTCAAGTTTATTTAGTAACAAAGCAGATGGAAATACAGCAGTAGGTTATCTATCAATGAATTCTAATCAAACTGGTTATCATAATACAGCTTTAGGATGGAATACCCTGACAAGTAATGATAGTGGAAAGGAAAACACCTCAATAGGAGCACATTCAATGGCGGCCAATACAACAGGTTATGCAAATACAGCTGTTGGGAGGGTTGCACTACATTGGAATCTTGATGGTAATCACAATTCAGCAGTTGGTCAGGGAGCATTATTTGCTAATACAAGCGGTAGTGAAAATACTGCGATAGGAGACAGTGCACTTCAAAATGTTGAGGAAGGATATAATGTTGGTGTTGGAAGAGCAGCAGGAATAGGTATCGTTAGTGGTACTCTTAATACAGCCATTGGATACAGAAGTAATATTTCAAATAACCTGACCAATGCGACTGCTATAGGTGCAATTGCAACTGTCACAGCATCTAACACAATACAATTAGGAAATACAGATGTAACCCTTGTAAATACCTCAGCAGCTATATCTGCAAACGACTATCTTGTTAATGGAGGTGAATCATTAGTAGATATTGTTTCTCAACTTCCAAGCAGTGATGATTATGCTGCCTTGACCAGTGATTATGCTGCCTTGAGCGTGGAGGTAGCTGAAATAGATATTCAGACAGATTCCTTGTCATCAACCCAATCAGATATTGCCAGCTTGATTGCAAGTATTGAAGCTTTAAATGTTGCACAGTCAGCCCTTTTGGCGTCAGTTGATGAATTAATACAGTCTAATAAATCTGAAATTAAATCAGCTCAAGTCGGAATAAACTCAAATGACGTTGTTTTATTTGAACTAGGAGTTTTAAGATTCTCATGGAATAATACATATAATACCATTCAGGTAAAACAATCTTCATCTTCTGAAATCGTTGATAACTGGTACATATCTGGGATTATAAGATCTGATACTGAAACATATATTCAAAAATCTAATATGACATATGGACTTGGAGATGATGGTGGTTATAATGATCGTTTTACACCTATTTGGAGTAATGGCTTTACATCGCTGATGGATGGGAGTATAGCACTTGGGTCAGCTTACAGTAATTTTGAATTTTACATCACTCCAATGGGAAGTGGATCTACTCCTTATGATCCTGTTCCAACATGGCAATTAAGAGGCCATGTAGATGGATATAACCAATTAACGGTTACTTGTATTCATGCAAAATTTGACGGTACTTCAGGATGGTGATTTTTCTAACTTATTGACTAATTTTTTTAGGGTTTTGTTAATAATCTCTTTGCCGATAATATTTATTGATTGATAATAGATTTCTAAATTGGAGCTATCTTCAGACTATACGTCTGAGATATAATAAAAAAACCCTCCAAAAGGGAGGGATAGCTAATTATATTAACATTATAATTTTAAAAGTCCATTACACGAACAGACATTACTGTATTCACTACTTTTCTCATTCCTGAAACTTTACTTGAAAACTCAGCAAATAATGGATCACTATACATTTTCTTGGTTTTAGAAAGAGCTGTTTTAATATCAGGTGAACCAATCCATACAAAATGAGAAAAATCAGCATTTTTACCAACTATTGGATAAGCGATACCATATGAATTTTCTTCAAACTGTAATTTCTTCGCCATTTTTTGAGAGAAGTTTTTAAATTCTTTAAGATAAGCTGAGGGATTTGTTACTTCCATTTGATAAAGCATAAATACATTATCTTCAGCCCAATCCTCACCATTATACCAAATTGGTGTATTGATTGATTGTGACACATCAATTGCATATTCCCTTAATCTTTCATCTAATAGTAATCTTACATCCATAGACTGCCCGTAGGACATAAAAGCATTTTCAAAAGCTTCCTCGTTTGGAAAACAAAATTGAATCGAATGAGTAGATTCTGTAGATCCGTTGGGAAGATAAGCAAATAGAGACTTTGTTCCTTGAATATTTTTTGCCCAATCTGTTTTCATTGCAGCTGATATGGTAGATACAACCATTTCTTGATTTTCAGCTTTAAAATCAAAGAATACGCAATATTGTGCTTTCAGAGAGATTGTACTAAAAAAAAGTATTGCTAATAAAAGTTTTTTCATTTTATATAATTTATGGTTAATAATATCAAATATAACAAAACCTACAAAAAGGCTTAGAAGTGCCAGAGCTCACTGAGGGGGGATATGCCTGTGGTTTAGTTTACAGTAATCGTTCCATTCATCCCATTATGCAGTGAACATTGATAGTAATAGGTTCCTGCAGTAGTTGGAGTCCAAGATACGGTTCCATTGGTTGCTCCGTTATTTGTCACCCCACTAATTAAATCACTAGTTCCAGTACCCTGAACTGTTTTCAGATAAAATGGATGTCCGCTAGCATCAACAGCAAAGTCAATTGTATCACCAACTTTAATTGTTACTGAAGGATCATTTCCAGTTACATTACCATTTCTGTCAGCTCCACTTAAAGAATAGTCACTTGCATTAGATGCTGTTACATTAATGGTATATGTCTCAGCTGATACAGCAGCATTTACATTTACTATTCTTCCAATTGAGGTTGTATTGTTGGCCGCGTCAGTTACAGTATAAGTAACTGTATAAGTCCCAGGAGTTGATGTATTTACTGGATTAGTTGTTAATATAGAGCTAGTGAGATCCCCACTAACATCGTCAGTCGCTGTTGCTCCTTGATCAGTATAGGTATCTCCCTCTGTTAATGTTACAGAAGCTGATCCAGTTATTGAAATTACTGGAGGGGTTGTGTCAGCTGATGTCGTTGATGAGGTTGTTCTGGTATTGACGACTGTAATTGATCCTTGGATTACTTCAGATACTGTTGCAGAAATAAAAGGCGCATTAACAGTAGCTTCAACGTGGTTGTCAATAGTAATTGAGAAATTATAAGTTCCGGACACATTGTTTGTCGGAGTTCCATATATGCCTAATACATCACTAAAATTAGAAATCGATGTAAGCACTCCATCTGGAAGTCCTGTTACACTGGAAATTTTAATATCCTGTTCACAATCAGTATAAAATAAATACTCAATGTCTTTTATTGACTCCCCAATATCAATAGTTTGTTCATTTGGACCATTAGTTCCCCCAAGATTTATTGATGTTTCTAAAGAACAATTAATTTGAGAAGTTTCAATTGTTGAAGAATCAGTTCCTGAATTATTTCCGCCACCACCCTGATTAGGATTTGTTTCAGTTGTAGTATTATTTTCTACTGTTATTGTTCCACTTATAATACTAGTTGGGCTAGCTACATTGAGTGAAATATCATATTCATAAACCCCAACTGAGTTGGACAAGGGAGTCCCCGAGATCTTAATTTGGCTGTCGTCAAGACTTACTGAAACACCCTCGGGAAGGTTAGAGGAGCTGACACTAAGGGTTTTTGTACAAGTTGATCCAACAGTTACAGCTATCAAAATATTTTGAATTGAATCTCCTAAGCTAATTGTTTGATTAATATTGTCTGAGGTTAGTTCCGTTTCAATTTTACAAGTCTTGGATGCTATAGTAGTTGAGGATTCTGTATTAGAGGGGGCACTAGGATCTGTTGCTTCATCGTATGTTGGGTCTTTATCGGCATCTAACTGCTCATCACACACGCCCGTTAGTTCAATATTAAAGCTTATGAAACTCTCAGTTAGAATAATTCCAGTTAGTCTTCCAATATTTGTCTCTCCTTGATTGAGGCTTATCGATGTTTCAAAGTCAATGGTATACTGACCTGTAATGGTTGAGGTTTCAGTAATTATAGTAAAGGAGTTGTCAGATCTAAATATGATTTCATTCACTTCACAATCCACAGCTCTGGCGGGGAATGTTCGCTGGGATCCTGGACGTTTTTTTCTAATCTTCCATTTGCCTACTGTGTTCTTGTCGTTGTTATCTGGATTTACAATCGGTAACTTCTCTTCAAAAGTAGCAGTAACAGTTTTTGAACCGTCCATTATAACCTCTAATGGGTTCTCATAGGTGTATTCGCTATGATTATTATTAAGCTGCTCCCAATCATAAAACAAAAACTGACTTTCTGGAGTAGCTGTAAGTCTAATAGTTTTCCCTGATTCGTAATCTTCTCTTCTTTCTGAATTAATAACCTGTTGAGTCACCTCTCCGCTGCCGACGCTACCCAGGGTAAGGGTGTATATAGATCTTGTAAAATTAGCAGTAATGGTTTGGTTAGAAGTTACTTTTATACTTATTGAACTACCCGTAAGAGTAGTTCCAGTCCAGCCTGAGAACTCATATCCTTGCTGGGGATTCGCTGTGATTGAAACTGAAGTATTTTCGTTATACTCTCCACCTGAAGTACTGACGCTTCCTCCATCAGAGGCAGAAACTGAAACTGTATACTTTATTGGAGCTATTGGGGAGTTGTCTTCACCTTTACTGCAAGAGTAAGCCAATAGACATAGGCCAACAAGCAACAGTAATTTTTTCATTGATATATCATAATATTGCAATTTAATAAAAGTTAGGTAATAACACATAGCTCTAAAAGGGGCTATTTTGGGCTGGACAGATTTCCTAGGCAAAGAAGATTAGCCTTCACTAGCTGAACTATCTTGGCTTAGCAGTCTCCCAACTGTCCCATACCCTAGGGGTGGGACGTGGGACACCTCAAAAATCTCAAACTTTGATTCGCAAAAACTCCTAAAACACCCCCAGACCAAACCCTTTGTGATTTTAAATCACTTGCGGGTTTTGATATTACGTACAACCCAAGTCCACAAGGTTGAGATCAATCCAAATTCTTAAAACCAATAGCATCATTGACCTAAGGATTGAGTCAAACTATTCCTCCTTCAATTTCGAATATTTAAAATATAATGTCTTTATCATGAGTCAAAAATCCTTTTTAATTTTATTGCCTTGGTATTCGTTTGTCAGCTTTATGCACAAAAAACTACCCCTACCATTAAAAATAAGGCGGATGTCCCCTGTTATAAATTACCCCATCTACTCACTTCTATGGGTGGAGAAGAAATCGATACTACTTTTAATTCTGACTCATAATTCAAATTATTCATAAAAATTCACTTATTGCAAAATAACTTGTAATCAATGAAAATAAAATAATAGTTATCAATCCTACATTCAATTTATTTTTTGATGTATGGTCTTTCATCAATTCTTTTTTATTTATTAATACAAATATTGGGATGGCAACTGCTGGCAAAATACATGCTTGAAAGGCTTGAGAAAATATCATTAACGCTGGTGGACGTTCCTCTAAAAAAACTGATCCAAATGCAAAAAGTAATGCTACAATAATTAACATTTTCGATTCTTTTGAACGAATATCTCTTGGGGTTCCTCTATAATCTGAAACCAACCAAGGTGCTATCAGCAATATCGGAAATACTGATGACAAACCAGCTCCAGCGATTCCAATGATTAAAACATATGCTGCAACTTTACCTCCAATAGGCTCAAATAAATGAATTAGATCTACTGTATTATCTAAATTTAAACCCATTACATGCAGGGTTCCTGCCGCTACTGCCATAATAATTCCACTCAAAAATAACATCATTGAAGCTGAAACAAAAGCATCTTTTTTCTCCTTCTTTAAATCTTTTACTGTCCACCCCTTTTCGGCTACAACGGTACTTCTCATTATAAAAACCGCTGCCGAACAAGTTGTTCCTGAAATAGCAGCAATCAATCCCAAGGCACCTGGTGTATCTGGTATTCCTGGAACAATTCCATCTATTAACAATGCTAAACTAGGCTTTACCATTAAAAATACGATTACAAATGAAAGTCCCATTACCACTACTAAAGCAGTCAGCGCCTTTTCAAAAACTTTATAACTACCATACATTACCAGGAAGTATAATCCTATAACAAAAAATAAAATGATCCATCCAGTATCAATTATGAAACCATCAAAGGCCAATCGAATTCCTTCCTGAATTAAATCGGAAACAATTCCCATAATTCCAGTTAACGCAAGTAACTCACCTATTATGAGCGCTATGATAATATATATAGATAACAGCCAACCGTATTTAAATTGCTTTTTGAAATTGTACAAGGCAGTATGACCAGTAACAAGAGTTACTTTTCCATAAGAAATCATTAATACATACGTGAAAATACAAGAAAGAAACAACGCCCAAAAGAGCGACATACCATATTTTGCTCCTGTTTTTGCCATGGTTGTAACACTTCCAGTCCCAATATTATATCCTATCAAAAATAATCCTGGACCTATTGCACTTAAACCAATGAGTACTTTTTTAGTAATGGATGTTTTAGCCATATTATCTTTTTATCATTGTTATATTTAATTAATCAAAATCGCTATAAAAGACTTAAGCTTTTTAAACTTGAAGTCATTTCTATTTGCTCAACCTTATTCTCAAAATCAATTCAAATAAATCATTAAGATAAATCTACAAGGGTTTCGAAACCTAGTGACGGTCCCGTTGTTTAACTCCTTTAAATTTCAATTTTTCTATATGGATCTAAATGACTTCCAAAATATTATCGTTTCGAATAAACCA
>Ga0206682_10000494_pt1 | contig 42862 bp, 22 predicted proteins | sample M240m12015metaG_FD_155444 | JGI IMG/M metagenome (GOLD analysis project Ga0206682, IMG submission 155444) | Ammonia-oxidizing marine archaeal communities from Monterey Bay, California, United States - M2 40m 12015 | ecosystem: Environmental > Aquatic > Marine > Intertidal zone | place: USA... | reverse complement strand
GTCCAGGCGCGCCGTCGGATGGGTCGTCGACATCACCGTCGTCGACGCGCGTTCGCCCGATCGCGCGCGCCGCGTCCCGGAGCGCGCGAATGTCGCGTCGATTCGCAATCGCCTTTTCCCGCGCTTTTTCGTCGATCGGTCGATCGATCGATCGGTCGATCGACGGCGCGAGGGTCGACGCGCGCGATCGATCGACGGCGCGAGGGTCGACGCGCGTCGATCGATCGACGGCGCGAGGGTCGACGCGCGTCGATCGATCGTTCCATCCTTCGCGCGCGCGGCGACGCGACTGCGACGCGCGCGGCGCGTTCGAGCGCGCGCGCGATGGATCGAGGCGCGAGCGACGCCGAGCGCGCGCGGTCGCTCGACGGCGACGGCGCGCGCGCGCGCGGCGGCGCGAAGTCGAAGAAGCTGTGTCTCGCAGTGGGTGTTGGCGTCGCGTTCGGCGTCGCGGCGCTCGCGCTGGTCGGCGGCGACGGCGCGACGGGGCGCGCCGCGCTCGGGGCGTTCACGGACGTTCCCGTGGCGTGCCTGGAGGCGTGTCGGAACGCCACGCCGACGCTCGTGAGCGCGCTCGAGGCGGAGCCGATGGATTGCGCGGCGATTCAGACGACGGAGGAGCAGCACTGCGTGTTCACGGAACCGGCGTGCGGGCCGGGGGACACGCGCGTGGTGGAGGCGATACAACATCACTGCCCGGATGCGTTGGAAGCAGATCCGGCGTCCGCGAGCTCGGCGGCGTTGGGGCGAGAAAACGTCGTCGAGCCGGGGCCGACGTCTCTGGGGACGTACCGTCTCGCGCCGCGCCGCGTCGCGCGGAGCGAGGAAACCGCCGCGTTGAATCCGGTGAATCGGAGCGCGTACCGTTCGCCCGGGGTCGGTCGCCTCGGGAAGTGGGACTATTCGGTCGCGAGATTGCCGAGCAGACGCGAGAGACGCGAGGAGCGGAGGTTCACGCTGCACACGAGCTGCATCGACGCCAAAATCAGGAACAAGTGGCCCGAAATTTTTGGCCCCGACGAGACGCTGACGCACGCGTACGTCGTTCACCACAATATGCACGATAACGATCCGAACCACGGATTCTTTGAACTTCACGAAGGTGAAGAGATGATCAACGGCGCCGTGAATTTCTTGAAATGTGTTTCTACGAAGCTGGGACTCGTCTGCCCGACTTCAGATGGCATCTTCGAAGTCACTACGAGGGGTCTCAACTATGAGTTTGGATTCGTTGTGAAGAGTGAAAATGGAAAGGCGCTGTACGAAATCGGCGGTAACGGCGCTCCACTTTTTGAAAGAAAATGTCACGATACCCAACAGTTCGGCGCGTTCTGGAACAGAATCGTGACGCTCGAACGCAACGCGAAAGACATTTCGTACGTCTTCGGTGGGTGCGCTGCTTCGTGCCCGATTCCCGAGTTTTGGTGCCCTGAAGGCTCTTGGTATCTGGGTGGCACGTGTTCTCTCGCGTGTCCGCCGGGTTACGGCGGTAGTGGGTCGACTCCAACGACGCGACGGTGCACGCAGTGCCCAACTAACTGCAACAAGTGTCTGAACGGTCAGTGTACTGAGTGTACCAACAGGAAATTCCTTCACAATGGCGAGTGTCTCGCCGCGTGCCCGAGTGGATTTCGGTCTGGGGGCTCGAAACGTCTGGTGAACGTGCAGCCGAGTGACTTTGATGAGTTCGACACGTCAGAGGACGCGTCGTCGAGGTACTCGCAACCAGTATTTGAAAATGGCTACCCCATGATCTATTTTGGACACGGGTATGGAGTCACCGGCACCGCCGCCGCGGAGGATGTCTTTCACCCTGCATTGGACGACGCCAATGATTGGAACGAGGCTTGGATAGGCGCCACTATGGACGATAGATGTCAACTCGACAGATATTCGGCGGGCAGATACTGCACCTTCGACCGTGTGAATGGGGATGGCGCCGGTAGCTGTTGCACGGCCTACGGTAAAACGGTGCGTATTTCCATCGTCGTGGAAGACAGCAGTAGCCCCGAAGCGGCGGATCTCGTCGCTAATGCGGGGTTCAGAACACAAGTTGGCTACAGAAGCGCGAACGGGCAGTGGATGAACGCCAACTCGTGGCTCGGTAGCGCAGGATCGCCGTACGGACGATACGCTTGGCGCAACGTCACCTTCACCCTTCGCGTCAGGCGAACCGGCGACACGTCGTTATGGATCGGTCACTCCTTGAAAACGCAAGGCGAGCCCACTCGCGCCGCCGATTTCACCGGTAATCTCCCCGCGGCTTTCGGCGTCGAAGGCGCGAACATGGGACGCTTCAAAGCGCTCCAAGTCTCTAAAACCGGCGGCTGGGCGGAAGGCGGCGCGGTGGCGTCCGAAATAAGCGGCGCGGTCAAAACGGAGAGGAATTGGTTCACCGGTCGCACGTGCGTCGCCGCTTGAGTCCGCGCGCGTCTTTCGAATTTTCTCGCTCCTCCAAAGTACGACTACACTGTAACACTCACGATTCGTTGCGCGCACATCCCGACGCGACCGAGGCGCGACGACGATGCGAGACGCGCGCGCGCGGTGAGCGTCGACGCGCGCGCGGTGAGCGTCGACGCGCGCGCGACCGAGACGCGACGCGCGGCGATGTGGGTCGCCGCGACGGGACGCGCGATTCGACGAGAAATGCGACGCCGCGGGAGCGCGACGGGCGCCGTGGCGCGACACGCGCGGTCGTACGCGCGGCAAAAACCCCTCGGCGCGTGTCGACGACAGGCGCGCGCGCGAGAGGGCGGGACGGCGCGGGAGGAGGCGCCGCGCGGGGTGTCGAGGGTGGACGCGCTTCGACACGCGGGCGCGACGTGGTACGAGGTGTTTAAACAGCGCGAGGCGCGAGACGAGATCGCGAGCGCGTTCGTGGCGGGCGCGAAGATAGGAACGCGGTTTCCTCGGGCGCCGGGACGGGCGGCGCGACGGGCGTGGGCGACGCTGAAGCGGTGGCGGCGAGAGGCGCCGGTGACGCCGAGCGCGGCGCTGCGACACGCCGGAGGGTCGTGGTTGGACGTGTTGACGCATCCGGAGTTTAAGACGCAGCTCGGGAAGACGCTGGCGAGGCCGTTTCAGCCGGTGTGGTTGAGGCAAGGCGCGATCGATGCGGCGGAGGCGAGAGCGAAGGCGAAGGCGAGGGACGTCATCGATCCGTTTGGGTCGCTGCGACACGCGGGGGCGAGTCGATTCGCGGCGTTGACGCACGAAAAGGTGCGCGAGTATTACTGGGCGCGCGTCGTTGCCGCGTACGTGCGCACGGTGGTGCGGCATCCGTTCTCGACGGCGATGTTTTCGTCCGTCACCAAGTGCGTGAGCTCGGATATTTTCGTCCAGATGGTGCTGGAGGAGAAGAGTTTCTTTGAGTTGGATTGGAATCGCGTGGCGTCCTTCTTCGTCCTCGGCGTAACGTACGTGGGGGCGTTTCAATATCGTTTGTATAATCATTGGTTGAAACCGTTGAATGATGTTTGGCGGCCAAAATACGGCTTGGCGCTCTCCACGGGCGCCGTCGTCGCCATCGACCAAGCCTTCGTGCAGCCGTTTCTCTACCTGCCCACGTTTCTCGGCATTCGCGTCGTGAGCGAAGGCGGGACGCGTCTGTTAGATCTTCCGAGCGAAATATTCGCCAAGTGGAAACAAACTGGGCCGGAAACGATGACTGCGCTTTGGTTGGTGTGGGTGCCCGCGCAGGCGATCAACTTTGCCGTAGTACCGAAGCATTTGACCATTCCGTGGATGAACGCCATCGGCATCGCCTGGAACGGCGTCCTGTCGTGGATGACGGGTCGGTACGCGGCGGCCGAGGCGGCGAAGCGGAAGGTGGTCGACGAGGAGGTGATCGAGCGAGGAGAAGAAACCGCTCCTTGATGTTTGTGTTTGATGAATCTTTAGTTGTCTTCTTTGGTTAAGTTTTCGCGCGTTGTTCAGAATTTTGTTGTTGAGAATTTAGCCATCCATTAAAATATTTGCGCCCGTTGCTAATACGTCGTAACATAAACATCTTACAAGGTTTTCATGTCCTTCTCTTCCGGGCTTCTCCCGTCACCCGTGGTGATGGTGTCGGCGAACGTACCGCCGCCGGGGACCATGGGCAACACGTGCTCGACGTGCGGCACCATGACGTCGAGCAAGTACGGACCGTCGGCTTCAATCATGCGCTTGATCGCGCCTTCGAGATCGCTCATGCGCATCACGCGTTCGGCGGGGACGCGGAAGCCCTGTGAGATGGTGACAAAATCGGGGAAAATGTGCGCCTCTTCCTTGGAGACTTGGAAATCGTCATTCGGGGAGCCGAGGTACGTGTGACCGCGATTCGCCTTGTAAAATCGATCCTCCCACTGCACGACCATGCCGAGGTACTGGTTGTTCAAGATGAAGCACTTCACCGGCAAGTTTTCCGCGTGCAAGGTCGCGAGTTCTTGAATATTCATGACGAACGAGCCATCGCCGTCGATGTCGACGACCAGTTCGCCAGGACGCGCCGCGGCGGCGCCGATGGCGGCGGGCAAGCCGAAGCCCATCGAACCCAAACCACCAGACGTGAGCCAGTTGCGAGGCTCGTCAAACTTGTAGTGCTGAGCCGCCCACATTTGGTGCTGACCGACACCAGTGGAGATGATCGCCTTACCTTCGGTCATCTTGCACAACAGCTCGATCGCCGCCTGCGGAGCGATGACGTCGCCGACTTGCTCGGGAATCGGAAACGGGAACTTTTTGCGCTGCACGTCAATAGCCGCGCGCCACTCCGAGAAATCGGGCATATCCTTCTCGAGCGCGATCAACTTGTTCAAAGTCTTCAACGCGGGCTTGATGTTGCTAAAGATGGAGCAGAACGGCTTCTTGTTCTTACCGAGCTCCGCCGGATCAATGTCGATGTGCACAATGGCGGCGCGCTTGGCGAATTCCGCCAACTTACCGGTCACACGATCGTCGAATCGCACGCCAAAAGCGAGCAACAAATCAGCGCTGTCGATCGCATAGTTGGCATACACCGCACCGTGCATGCCAAGCATGCTCAGGCTCAAATCGTCGCTCTGCGGGAACGTACCGAGACCCATGAGCGTGTTCGTCACGGGAATCCCCGTCGCGCGGCAGAATTCAACCAGCTCTAAGTCGGCGTCCAAGCATCCACCGCCGGCGTACACCACCGGACGCTTTGAGTCCTTAATCAAATCCAAAACTTGTTGGAGCTGCGGCGACGTCGGCGGCGCGGGCAGACGGCTCAAGTAACCGTTGAGCGAAACCTTGGGCTCCCAATACGGAACCGCCAACTGCTGCTGCACATCCTTTGGAATATCGATCAAAACCGGGCCCGGACGTCCTGAAGCGGCCAAAAAGAACGCTTCGCGCACGATTCGCGGAATTTCCTCGACGTTCATCACCAAATAGTTGTGCTTCGTGATCTGTCTCGTGATCTCCACGATGGGCGTCTCTTGAAACGCGTCCGTCCCGATCATCGGTCGCGGCACCTGTCCCGTGATCGCCACCATCGGCACCGAGTCCAACAGCGCATCTGCCAACCCCGTGACCAAATTCGTCGCCCCCGGTCCGCTGGTCGCGATGCACACGCCCACCTTACCCGTCGCCTTCGCGTATCCCTCCGCCGCGAAAACCTCCCCTTGTTCGTGTCGGCACAGCACGTTCCGTATCCCCGTCGCGCTCTTCGTCAGGCTTTGATGAATCTCCATCGACGCCCCTCCCGGGTACGCGAACACGCAGTCCACGCCCTCGCGCTCGAGCGCCTCGACCAGGATGTCCGCCCCCTTGCGCGGCTCGTCGTCCGCGAACCTCGACGCGAACTGCCCTCTCGGTCGTTTGCTCGCGTACGCCGTCATCTGCGCCGTGGACAGCTCGAGTTCGGTGAACTGCGACGGATCGACGTACTCCGACGCGTCGGGCTGGCGAACCGCGCGCGGCGCGCGGCGCGCGCGCGCGAATTTCGTCGACGCGGCGCTGCGATTGGCGGCGTGTGTCCGCGGCGCCGCGCGCGACGCGGGGGCGCGCGCGGGCGCGCTCGCGACGGCGGTGCGTCGCATCGTGGGCGTCTGAGCGTCGCGTCGCGTGCGATGCGCGTGCGAGTGAGGCGCGCGCCGCACGCGTGCGCGCGCGAGTGACGTCGGTCAGCCAGGGCTTTCGCCAGGCTGTTTTTGTTCCTAGGGTTTTATAATTTATCGTATTCTAGGGTACTTTAGCAATATATCGTATATTTAGTGAGTGGATCATAACGTATTTAAAGGGGTAATCCGCCAGTGTAGAGTTATTTTAATACCACCGCGATAAAATTTACGATCAAATTTAGTCTCGCTCGTCGATTGCTCGACGATGTATATAATACAAGTTGCTAGCTGACGTTCACGACTCCCAGCGCGCGGCGGCTTCGATGTAATTGTCGTACAAACGGCGAATGTCTCGTCGGTAGACATCGCACGCGATCTCTCTCGCGCTCGCGATGGAGTGATCAACCTCGCGTTCGACATCGCGTAGTGCGTGCGATTGCGCGCCGATGGACGCGCGTAAGACGTTGTGAATCTTTCGTCGCGTCGCGTCGTCGACGCGGCGACGAGAGTCTAAATCTTTAACGTCTGCGCACCAAATTCGTAACGTTTCTTGGACCGTAGCATCCATGTCTCTGAAGCCCCGCTTCGGTGGTGTCGTGGGCAAGACGACGTGCTGCGGCAGTCCCTTCGCACGAAGGAGTTCGATCCGGCGCGTGACGTCTTCCGAATGCTCTGCGTCGCCCGCCCAGGGCGGAAAGAATACCATTCGTTCTTCAACGGCGTTATCTTTCAACGCGAAGCCGTAGGTGAACAACAGCTCCTCGTTGGACTTGTCGCCGTAATTGATGAAAATTTCTTCGCCATCTTTCATAGTGCGATTCGGCGGCGCCGACACGAGCGCGACGTAACCACCATCCGGACGCGATGAATCTTCCACGTGTTCCCATCTCGCGTTCGCACGCGCGCGCGGCGCATGATTGACCATGTCCACGCCCGGCACCACGCTATCGACGGTCACAGAACCGCCGGCGCCGACCGGAATCGCCAGCGCGCGAGACCAAAACGTCTGAAACGCCCACGCAAACTCCTTCTCGCTCACGTCCGGCAGCATGTGCAACGACGATCCCGCGGCGTTATCCGCCTGCGTCAACTCTCGCATCGCCGGACGCACGCACTCTTCAAACATCTTCTTCACGTGTGCCTTTTGCGCCTTCACCGGCGCGTACACCGTCGTCCCCGACAACTCCCTCTCCAACTCTTCATCGCTAAAGCTCAGCGGCGCGTCGTACGCGCGCGGCAACGAGTCTATGTACTCTTTCCACGCGCTCTCCTCCCCGCGTCTCCGCTCAATCATGAAGAAACACATCACCGCCAACCTTTCGTCGACGACGCCTCGCCGCAACAGCGACTCGAACGTCGATCCGAGCGTCGGGTGCGCCGCCGCCGTGTTCCAGTTCACCACCGCCGCGTCCGGTATCGTCATCAGCGCCCTCTCGCGCTTTCGCAATCGCAATCCTCTCGGCGCGATGCTCTCGCCATCGTTTTCCCTGTGGAACGCGCCCGCGCCCTCGCGCGCGCCGCCGTCCCGAACGTCGCTCCTCGCGAACGTCGCGCCGTGCGTCTCCGCCCACCGCCGCAACCGTCTCCCGCGCGCGTTCGCGTCGTCCCGCGCGCACGCGTCCGCGGCGGGATCTCGCGCGCGCGCTTCGCCGCCGCGCGCGCGCAGGGCGTCGTCCGCGGTGTACGCGCCGAGCGCGAGACCGGCGAAACCGACGGCGAGCACGGCGATTTCTGCATTCGTCTTTGGTTTTCTCGCGTCCGACGCCTCGGACGCGGACGAGAGCGCGCGCGCGAGCGACGTCGACGTCGACGTTGACGGGACGCGCGCGCGGCGGGACGACGCGCGGAGGGCGGCGGCGAGCATGCGTCCGAGTGTGCGGGACGGTTGGGGGTCGCGTCGCGCGACGACCGTCGTCGCGTTCGCTCGTTGCGTTTACATCCGGCTATTGTTCATCGGCTTTGAACGCGATCTCGTCCGGGAGCAAGAACCCGTCGCGATGCCAACGCGTTACGAGCTGCTTTCGACACTGCTGGACGTCCCGGAGAGTCTCGTCGCCGTCGTTGAATTTTTTCGCGGCGGCTTCGGCGTTGTCCAACGTCTCGCGCAACTGGCGATACAACGTGCCCGAGTCGGGGTACGTTTTCAACTGCTCCCTCTTCAGCGAACGCAGAGGTTCGGCGTTTCTCAAAACCTCGGGCCAGACTTCGTCGATGCGGTCGAGCAGGCGCGTGAAAATCTTTGTGCGGTCGGCCGCGATGTACTCCGTCTCCCAGTCCTCAAACGGCGGCACCGGGAGACTGAGCTTGGAGTTCGCGGTGAACTCTTGATCGATGTCGTAATTCTTGAGCTTGTGGTGCCAACGATTCATGCTGTATAACGTCAACGGTTCGAGGCCAATTTTGTTGCCGATCGTGCGCAGCGTCTCGTGGCTCGTCGCCGTCCAATACGCCCAGCCGAGAGGCGTGGGCATGGGCTCGCCTCGCCGCCCCTTGCCCGTCTCCACGAGCAACCGTTCGTCCGCGGTCAAATCCGTGATGTGCGCGCAGAGATCCGCGCTATTCTTACTCCGCTTCGATTTTTCCGGCGACGCCGCGGACGGTTTCTTCTTCACCGACTTTTGCAGGCTCGCGTTCATCGACGCCGTCGCCAACGGGCTCGCCTTTAGTTTCTTTTGCGGCGCGCGCGCGTTCATCTCACGTACCCCCTCACGCGTCGCCTGCTTCTCCGCCGTCGCCGGCGTCGGTCGCGATAAATCCATCGATATTATCGTCGCCACCGCGTCGTCGTCTCTCGACGTTCTCTTCGCGCTCTTCGTCGCCGTCGCGTCGTTCGCGCGCTTCCCCGTCAACAACTGCTTCAACTCCTCGTGTCTCCTCGCGCATTCCCGCTCTAATTTCTCCAGTTTTTTCTCCAGCGCGCGCTGCGATCGCATGACTTTATCTTCCATGAGTTCCAGCGCGCTCAGGACGACCGTCTCGACGTCGCCGATGGTTTTTATCGCGCCGTTATCAACCATTTTGAAACTCGATTCGACCGCGCGAATTGGACTCGAACGAACGGCGGATTTTCGCGCGCGGTGAGGGTGCGCGCGCGTGAGAACGCGGCCAGGGGCGCGGAGTTCGACGGTGCGTCGCGCGCGCGGGTCGGCGCGAGCGTGACGCGCGCGCGACGCGCGGGCGAGTGGTGAAAGCGACGTGACTGGAGGTCGAGAGGCGACCGAGAGACGCGCGGCGAGACGCGTTCTCGAATTCGGAATTCGATCTACACGCTACGGCTAGAAACTATGGCTACGGCTATTGAAAGACACGAACGATGGATTTGACTCGACGCGCGCGCTCAGCGCTTGCGGCTGACGTGGATTTGATGGCGGCGGAGCGCGCGCGTTTCGACTTTGGTTTTGCGCTCGTACGATTCCCGAGCGCGCTTGGATTCAGATGCGTACGACGTTCGCAGCGAACGCGTGAGGGCGATGTTTTCGTCCATGAGATCGACGAGGCGAGATTTGAGGTTGTCGATGGAGACGCCTTCGCGCAGGGCGTGGATGAGGGCGATGGCGTTGGGGTCGCCGGCGAGATTTTTGGCGTGCGCGAGAAGCGTCGCCATGAAATCCTTCGAGTCGGTTGAGACTTTGATGATGACGTTCCAGAGCTCGACGGGGTTGTCCAGCTCACTCGCAAGCTTTATGGCGCCCGATAGGTCCTTGGCGTCCGTCACGAGCACGCGCACGGCTTCTTCGTGCGAACCAAGTTTGGAGAGCAGAAACACGCGCTCGAAGATGAGCGCTTCGTTGCCCGTGAGTAAGGCGCACGCGCGCGCGACGTCATACGACGCGCTCTTCTTCAAAAAGTTCATCAGTGCCTTTGGGTTGAACTCCAGGTGTAACTCGTACAGTTTGTCGTGGAACTCTTCGAAGCACGTCGGGTCTTCGTCGAAGAGAGCCGACATGTACGCGTGCGTCAACTCTCGAGCGCCGAAGCCGCCTTGACCCAAAAGCTCGGGAATCACGACTCGCGGCGGCAAGCTTTCTCGCTTCTGCACGAAAAGCGACATCGCCGCGTCAATATCGAGTTGCGCCAAGAGAGAAAGCTTGTTGCGAGCGACGAAAGAGAGCAAGTCGTGACGAGCGATGAAGCTCAACACAGACGGCCGACCGATGTCCAGGTACAAGTTCAACGCCCGTTCGCGTTGACCATCGTTGAGATACAGCTCCGCGAGCGCTTCTTTCAGTACCACCGATGACACCGATGACGCCACCGACGGGCTTCCCGCGTTGGTGTTCAACGACGCGAGCTTGCTCTTAACGACGGGTATGAGAAACTGAGGCGAATACAAACGCGCCGGCCACGCCTTGACGGAGGCGAGAAAGCGCGGATGATGCTCTGCTTCCGCTAGAAACGCGTTCAACACCACTTCGTACGTGTGCACGCTCAGCGTCGGGTCATCCGTGGGAATATACGGCTGTAACTCCGCGAGCTTGCGAGCCAGCATGAACTTTTCAATCCACGTTTCCCACGCGGCGGCGTCTTTGCGCAACAATTTCGAGCACAAAGCTGCCGTTTGCGCGTAATCTCGCTCGTCAAACGTGCGCTGCAAAACACTATGTCCAATATCCCGCACACTCCCATCGATGTGGCCGTATCGCGACGCCAACTCGCACACGTCGAGCAGCTTGACGTAGTCTTCCTGTTTCGACAACCAATCGATGGACTCTCTCGCGCCCGTCGCCTTGGCCACGATGAGATCTTTCGGAGAGTACACGTAAAATCGTGGCTCGAGTCCGATCTTCCACCATCTATGATCGCCGACGTGTTTACATCGATCAAAGCTCCCGTTATCGAGCATAGGTTGCGCGCACGCCAACCCGTACGCGTTGCATCCGAGCGTTGTCGGATCGTCTCGCGTCGCGATGACGTCGATATTTTGCGTGACATTCGCGTGCGTGACGAGGTGCAACTCCGGATGCGCCCCGGTTTTGCGATCGCCATCCGTGGACCAACCTAAAATCGCCAATAAATCCCCGAACGGTTGAATGCCCGCGACGTAATACTCCGTCTGAAACATCGACGTCACGCGCGCGACGTAAACTCTCGCCGACGACGCCTCGCTCGCCGACGCGTTATCTCCCTCGCTCGAGCCCCCATTCGCAAACGAATCCGCCCGAGTAATTTCGCGCGTTGCGCCGCGAGTCGGCTTATCTCGCAAAAGTTTCGCCGCGACGCTCGAATCCGGCGCGTCCTGCTTCTGAATCCTAACAACCTTGACGCAATCCGCCCATCCCACGAGCAACGTCTTCCCCATGTCCGACGTCTCGTTCCACGTCAAGTGCGGCGCGTACATCCCCGCCGCCGGACTTCCTCGCGGTCGCTCGACGAGCGCCACCTTTTCATCCCGTCCCACGTCGTACAGCTTCACGCCTTCGTCGCACGCCCACGCCAAGACGCCGCGCGAGCTCCATTCCATCGCGCGCGCCGCCCCGCGATCGCTCCCTCCGGCCGCGCTCAGCGTCAACGTTTTATGTCCCAAGAGCGTGCTCACGCGCACGTACACCCCACCGCGATCGTCTCCGTACGCCACGCCGCCTCTTCCGCGTCCGCGCGCGCCGTAGTCGCGCTCGAGCGCCGCGCACGTCACGCCGCGCGCGTGCGTCGTCCGCATCACCTCGCACCCGTCCCCCAGCCCGCGCGCCCCGCCCGCGCGTTCGCTCGCGTCCATTCCATCGTCTATCGGCAGCTCGTGCACCGCGATCTCGCCTCGAGCGTCGGCGACGAGCACGTGCGCGCTCGCGCCGTCCGTCGCCAACGCCGACGCCGCGCGCCGCGTTCGCGTCCTCCAGATCACCCGTCGCGCGTCTCGCGCGCTCGCGACGAGCACGCACCCATCGTCGTACGCGATGACGCAGCGATCGTTTCGCGCGACGACGAGCGTCACGGACGCGTCTTTCGCGCTCGTCGACGCGGATTGTTGCGCGAGCGATGGATTGGCTCTGGCGTAAGAAAAGTGCGGACAGCGCGCGCTCTCGTCGTCGGACGCGCCGTCGGGGTTGTCGGACATCGACGCCGCGACGGTGCGTCGCCGGACGACGGCGGACGACCGTCGCGCGCGCGCGGACGCCGCGCGTCGATGACTGCGGCGCGAGCGACGGCGCGAGGCGCGGACGCGGAGCGCGACGCGACGGATTCCAAACGAACGATCGACGGACGCGCGATGGATGGAGTTAAACTAAGTTACATCGATTACTCGCGATCGCGCCGCGCGCGCGCGTCGGAGACGCGAGTGTAGCCTTTGGGATTTTCATCGCGCCGCCGCCGCCGCCAGTCTCGCCTCGCGCGGACTCTTACCCTCGTTCAGCGCGCGCAGCATCGCCGTCGCGCGCGCGTCGGCGATGTGCATCATGTACTCGTGTTTCAACGCCTCCAACCCCTCCAACGCGTGCGCGAACGCCTTGTCCGCGTTGAGCCCGCTCGCGAACGCGTTTTGCATCGCCGCCGCGTCGTCCAACTCGTTATCCCCCAAAACCAACTGAAACACCCCCCCCAACCCAAAAAAATTCAAGAAATACCACGACAAGCTCGACACGTACGTCACGTCCAGGCTCTGCAGCGCCACCCCTCGCTGCAGCATCCCCCGAAACCGCTGCGTCAGCGGAAACGGCGTCCGCCCCACCACGAATCCCGCGAAGAAAAAATTCACCCACGCCGCCGTCAGCATGTTCGGCGCCATCATCATCGCATTCTTCGTCATCATTTTCGTCATCACCGTCGGATCGCTCAGCATCGCCGCGTGCGGCGACGCTTTTTCGCTCTTCTTTCGCAGCGCGCCGCCGTCCGCCGCGCAGTAAAACGTCCGCCTCGCCGCGAACGCCCCCGGTCGCAGGTATCCCGCGAACTGCCGGCACCGCTCCGCGCGTCGCGCGACGTTCGCCTCGCGAAGCGCGACGACGTCCGCCGCGCCGCCGTCGCGCGTCAGTCGCATCGCGTGGTGTCGCAGCGCGCCGACGAGGAACATCGCGAGCGTGATCGGCAGCAGCACCCACGCGCGGATCGCCGCGTCCAGGCGCACGACGCTCGCGTCCATCCGCGCCGTCGTCGCGCGTCGCGTCGCGCGTCGCTCGCGCGTCGTCGACGGGAGTTCGCGTCGCGAGGTGACGATCGGCGCGCGTCGACCATCGATCGTCACGCCTCGACGCGCTCGATGTCGCGCGCGATCGCGGACACGACCATCGTCACCCCGAGCGACGCGCTGCGACACCACGCGGAGTCGCGCGCGCGGCTGGCGCGGCACTGCCCGCCCGAGGCGCCGCACGCGAAGCCGGGAGAGGAGATCGAGGTGCGACGACCGAACGGCGAATTCGAATCTTTCGACGCGGCTCGCGGACGCGCGAGGGCGCGAGAGCACGCGGAGAGGCGACGCGAGCGAAGACTGACGATCGGGCGAGCGGGCGAGCGGACGAAGGACGCGAAACGGTTCTGCGAGGAGGCGCATCGGGCGGTGAAACGGTTGCGGGACGCGGCGGAGGCGTCGAGCGCGGCGCGCGAGGCGAGCGCGAGGACGAAAAAGGCGGGAAAGGGACGGAAGCGTCGAACGGCGATCGAGGAGGATGATATCGAGATGGAAACGCATCGCGCGGTGACGCTGGAGCGGGCGATCGAGTCGTTGATGCCGAGCGTGCCGTCGGTGGAGGAGGACGCGGGCCGCGCGCGGAATCATCGAGGGACGGGGGCGAAGAATCATCAGTTGACGTTTCAGGAGGAGGCGCAGAAGGCGGAGAAAGCGCGGTTGATGACGAAGCATCTGAGCGAGCAGACGGCCATGGCACCGTTGGCGTCGATGCGGGAGGTTGAGTTGGAACATAAGCAATTGGAGGCGAGAGATTACAAACGGGCGCTGTTGCGAAAAGAAGTGGACGTGACGCAGGTGATGTGGAAGGCGCGCGAGCTGTTTGATTGCGAGGTTGGCGGTGTTCGCCACGACGCCGCGGCGACGCCGACGGGGGAGGAGGCGATGATTTGGATCGAACTGTATCACCCGGTCAAACAGGGATACTTGCTGATGGACGTCATCGTGCGCGGGTCCACGCCGTTGGCGGCGTTCAAGGATATGATATACTGCCTCAGAGACGTCCAAGCCGCGCGCGAGGGGCATCCGCCGTCGAAGAATGGATTTCTCTTCATCGAAGGCGTGTTTTACAACGACATGCGGACGCCGGGCGCGACTGATTACTCCGAGCATCTCATAGAATTTCAAAAGAAAAACGCGCTCATGGCGCCGGGAGCGCCGGTTAAGATGAACAACGAGGGCAAGGGGTTCACCGCGCGAGACATGGAAGGGGTGAAGTTCAGCCAAGTGCCGCTGACGATTGGGCGCCCGTACGTGATGACGCACCAAGGCAAATGCGAGCACAAATGGCGCGTTCGAGACGTGCGCATGCCGCATTCGGACGACGAAACGCGGAACGAAATGTTTCCTTTAGTCATTCGCGAAGGGCGCGTGTATAGACGAGGATGCTCCGTGTGCGGCGTGTTCGATAGCTCTCACGTCACGTACGGCGACAAACTCGCGGCGGAGAGCCCGAGCTTTTTCTGCAAGCTTTGCTTCGACGCCGTGCATTGCGACGTGGATGGGAAGCTGATGTACAATGACTTTGAAGATTACCAGTACGATCACGAATAGACGATGAACGAACGAACGCAAACGGACGAGATGTAATCTACTTTCGAATAAGACGCCTCGGTTCAATCAACGCTCGTCCAGTTCCCTTTATTGTCCACGCGGTTCGGCGACAACTTCGGGACGAACGGGTTCTCCCCGCTTTCTGCCTGCACCACGGCTAAGCCAACCTTATCGACGACGCCGCAGTTTCCGTACGCCAACCCCGGACATTTCTTGCTCCCCGCCGCGATCTGCGTGGGAGAAGCCATGATTAATTTCAACTCCGGCACCGGAATCCCCGTCGCGTTCGACACCCTGCGCTTGATGTCCGACTTAAAATCGTCGTGTTCCACGTTCACGTGAATGATCGACCCGCTCTTGCCCCACGGTCCGGCGTGAATCATCTGCGATATTTTCGCGAGAAACGAATCGTCAGTCTCGAGGCGCACAGAGACGACGCGCGTTCAATCCACCGAGTCGACGACGACGCGCGCGCGCTCGACGACGCGCGCTCGACGACGCGCGCGCACCTTTATTTGCGCCACCGGCATCGTCTCTCGTCGTCGTCGCGCACCGCGCGTCGCCGTGTGTCGTCTCGAGCGCGCCGTTTCGTGCGTTTTTCCCATCTTTTCGCGAGGCTCGCGAAAGCGCGCGCGTTAACACCGCCCTCGCGTCGCGTCGGCGCGCGCGCGCGCGCGGTCGGGCTCGCGAAAATTTGTGTTCGCGGTCTCGGTCGGTTCCGAATCGCGTCGGCGCGACGACGACGACGCGCGCGCGCGATCGTCGCGACGGGCTGATTCCGTTGCCGATTCATCGCGCGACCGCGGTGCGTCGCACACGCCGACGCGCATGCGCGCGCGGCCGCTCGCGCTCGCCCGGTCGATCGCGCGCGCGCGACCGAGCGCGCGTCGCCGCGCGGCGTCGCGCGCGACCGAGCGCGCGACGACGATGGACGCGCGCGACGGCGACGGCGGCGGCGACGTGGCGAAGTGCCTCGACGCGACCTGGACGCCGCTCGGACTCGCGACGCGCGAACTTCGGCTGAAGCACACGCTGCCCACGGGACAGAGCTTCCGTTGGCGCGCGCGAGGTCGCGAGGACGGACGAGAGTACGTCGGCGTCGTCGGACGACGCGTGGTGCGAGTGCGGGAAGTCGACGACGGCGAGCGAGGCGAGGTGGAATATAAAGTGTACTGTCGACCGCGATGGGAGAGCGCGACGGACGATCGAAGGGTGATGAGGGAATATTTTAACGCGGACGTGTCGCTGGAGAGGCTGTACGGGGAGTTTGCGGCGAAGGATGGGAGGTTTCGAGCGCTCGCGGCGCACGTGGACGGCGCTCGGATGTTAAGGCAGGATCCGAGCGAGTGCTTGTTTAGTTTTATTTGTTCGAGCAATAATCACATCTCGAGGATACACGGGATGGTGAATAAGATGTGTGTACACTACGGAGACGCGTTGCCGGTGACGACGCGGGATTTAGAAGAGGATGATGATGATGGAGACGAGAACGGCGGCGAAGAGACCGCGGCGGCGGCCGAGGCGGAGAAATTTTATGCGTTTCCGAGCGTTGCGCAGATTCTTGACGGCGCGACGGAGGAGGAATTACGAGCGTTGGGTTTTGGTTATCGCGCCAAATTCATCGTCGGCTCCGCGGCGGCTTTGGGGGAGGCGGGCGACGCCGTCGGCTCTTCTCCAGACGAATTCTTGCGCGCGCTTCGCGACGAAACGCCGTACGTCGACGCCCACGCCGCGCTGATGACGCTCCCGGGGATCGGTCCCAAAGTATCCGCTTGCGTGTGCTTGTTCTCCCTGAACAAGCACGAGGCGATCCCAGTGGACACGCACGTGTGGCAATTCGCCGTCGAGCACTACATGCCAGAATTACGCGACGCCAAATCCGTCACCCCTCGCGTCATGCGCTCGATCGAGGTCAAGATGAAGGAAATTTTCGGCCCTTACTGCGGCTGGGCCCACAACGCTCTCTTCATCGCCGAGCTCAAGCACGTCAGAGACGCCCTGCCCGCAGAGCTCCGCACGCCAAAGCGCGTCGCCACCCCTCGCTCGACGCCGAAATCGAAACCAAACGCGTCGAAGCCGTCTTCCAAAACCGCCCGCGAAGCCGCCGCCGGCGTCGACGCCGAATCAGACGCCGTCTTCGACACCCCAAAAAAACTTAAGATCGATCCTTAGCCGTTGTATCGTCGCATCGCATCGATCGCGCCCGCCGTCGGCGCTCGCGTCGATTTCGCCTCCAATTCGTCCTCGCACCGCGCGTGACGTTGCACATTTCGTCAGACCGCGACGGATGCGCGCGCACGTCCCTCCGGCGCGCGCGCGCGCGCCGCCCCAGCCCGGCGCGCGTCACGCGCGCGCCCGCGCGCCCGCGTCGCGCCCTCGAGACGTCCGCGTCAGCGCGCGCGCGCCTCGAACGCGCGCGCCGAAGAGGATAACCTCGAGCCCGTCGTTCGCGACGAAACGCGGCGATAAAACGCGCGCGCGGACGATCGCGGACCCGCGCGCGGAGTCGGAAGACGCCGCGAACGATGCCCTGTTACCGCTCGAGCGCGAGGCGCGAGCGGCGGTGGAGGCGACGAGCGCGAAGGGGCGAGACGAGCTGGAGCGCGTCGTGCTCGACTTTCGCGGCGACTACTCGTTCACGCGAAAGATGCTGGATATCGGAGCGTACTTTTCGAAGAGCCCGACCGAACTCGCGGGACGCATGGCGGAGGTGTTGTCGGTGATCGGAAGGGTGTACGCGACGTGGCAGTACGAGGAACGGATGGGGATTCCTTTGGAGCGGCGAACGCGAGGGAAGAAGCTGCGGGACGGCATCGCGCGGTTGGGACCGGTGTTTATAAAGATGGCGCAGACGCTGAGCACGAGACCGGATATAATCGGTGAGGAGGCGGCGGATAATTTAATGGTGTTGCAAGATCAAGTCGGGCCGTTTTCTACGGAAGAGGCGCACGCGATCATTAAGAGAGAGTTGAGTTGGGACGGCGCGGTTTGCGAGCGAGACGCGAGCAAGCCGGGACCGGCGTATAGTTTGTACAAGGAATTGAGCCCGGAGCCCATCGCGGCGGCGAGCATCGGGCAAGTGTACGCTGGACGGTTGCATGATGGTAGTAAGGTGGCGGTGAAGGTGCAGCGACCGGGGATGGCGAGGAGGATCGCGTTGGATTTGCACATCATTCGCCTCGGGTTCGGTTGGGTGGAGGAATCCGGGCTCAACGGCTCGGAGGATTTGGACAAGATTGTCGACCAAGTAGGCGCCGGGATCTTTCAGGAGCTCGATTACACAATCGAGGCGCGCAACGCGGATGAGTTTAGAAAGTCTTTGCGATTTTTGGACTACCTCTTCGTCCCGAGGCACCACGCGAACATGACGACGAAGAAGGTGCTCACGCAACAGTGGATTCAAGGTCGACCGATGAAGTCGCTCAGCTTGGAAGAGCAAAAGCTCATGGTCCAGATGGGAGTGGAGTGTTCTTCCGCGCAGTTGTTTCGCACCGGACTCGTGCACGCTGACCCGCACGAAGGGAACATGTTGTTCACCGACGACGGTAAGCTCGCGTTGCTCGACTTTGGCCTCATTTGCCGCGTCGACGACGACCAGCAAGAGGCCATGGCGAATTGTATTTTGAACATTTTGAACAGTCAGTGGGGGGAGTTGATCGATAACTTGAGAATAATGGATATGTTACCTCAAGAACCGCAGATGTGGATCGATGAAAACGGCAACCAGGCGGATTACACGCAAGGCGGTCCGGGGTCGTGGAAAGTCATCTCCGACGACGAGTTCCGGCGCGCGTTTGAAGTGTGCATGGACGGCGAAGAGGGTAACCCGAAAGTGCGAGCCAACTTCACCGAGCTCGTGTTGGATTTGACGAAGATTTCCACGGCCTATCGGTTCAATCTTCCGCCGTACATGGTTTTCGTCATTCGATCGCTCACGACGTTGGATTTCGCCGCCGCGCGCACCAACTGTAACATGTACGAAGTCGCCGCGCCGACGGCTATTTTCCGCGCCTTGTCGCCGCGAACGGATCGCGGTAAGAAGGCGTTGGAACAAATGCTATTGGATAAAGATGGGGACGTGAATTGGTCCAAGCTTGTGGCGTTGAGCGCGCAGGCCAACACGGCGGCGGAGCAAGGTGAAAGCGGCGCCGCGGCGTCCACGGCCGACGAACACGCCAAGGACGCCATCAATCGCTTGATGAACGACTTAGTGGACTCGTCCGCCGGGAGCGCGTTGCGACGTTTGGCGATGAAGGCGCGTCCGGAAGGTATGCTGCCTCCGCCGAGCATTCGCACACAGCTCGTCAAGGTCGCTCGAGCATCTTTCGCCCGCTCTATGGCAAACTTTTCCTTCCGAGCTTTCTTCGCCGCCTCGTTCGCCTTCGCTCGCGCCGCGCTCAGCGGCGCCGGCCCCGAGAACGTGGCGTGCGAGATCTACGAAGGATCCGAGCGTGCCGCTTGCAACGCCCAAATGGACCGTCGACGACGACGCATCGCCGTTTTACTCCTCCGATCCAAGCTCTCCGCCCCCAGCGGCGTCTTCGGTTTCCTCTCCATCGTCGGCTTGCTCGCCTGGGCCGCGCTCGCCGGCGCCCTCGACGCCCTCCGCGCCAGGTTCGCCGCCACCTTCACCCGCCGACCCGCGCGCGCCGACGACGACGCCTTCCCTCCTCTCGCGCCCGCATAATTCGTACATCGCATCGCATCGCATCGCATTTCAATCAAATGACGCATTTCTTCCTTTCGCTCGCTCGCTCGCTCGCTCGCTCGCCGCGCGTCGCCTCGTCCCGTCCCGAAGCCAAACCTCACACTGGGACGCGCCGTCCACCGCCCCACTCGCGCCTTCCCGCACCATGACCCTCGTCGACGCCTTAAAAGACACCTCGCGACCCGTGTTCCTGTTCGGTGCGTCGCGCTCGCCGTCGCGTCGCGCCGCTCGCGAAGCGCGACGCGATTCGCGTCGCCGCCGTGGATGATCACTTTTTCAACCGCGCGCGGGACGCGCGTCGACGTTCGACATCGGCGCGATCGACCGCGAAACGCGAAACGCGCGTCGCGGCGACTGACGCGCATCGCCACGCGCGCTCGCGCCGTCAGGGGTGACGCCGCCGCTGGAAGGATCGTCTGCGGACGCCATCGCGGACGCGGCGGATAACTTCGTGCAAAAGTCGCGCGGGTTGGCGTGCGACGGGTACATCGTGTACGATATTCAAGAAGAAGCCGGACGCACGGCGGACGCGAGACCGTTTCCGTTTCGAAAGCTCGATGATCCGGGCGCGTTCGCCGCGGCGCTGCGAAAGGCGAGCGGTGGGACGGAGAGCGTGGTGTACAAGTGCGTGGCGGAGACGAAGAGCGAGGGCGAATTTCAGTCGTGGCTCGACGAAGCCACGCGAGAGACGAGCGCGTATAATCTCGTCGGAGGCGCGAGTTCGAGTCAGGAGTACGCCGGACCGACGATTCAGCGCGCGGCGGAAATGTTGAGGAAGACTAAGAGGGGATGCGCGTTCGGTGGGGTGACGATCGCGGAGAGACACGCGAAGAAGGGAAACGAGCACGAGACGCTGTGCGCCAAGACGGATGCGGGCGCGGAGTGGTTTATTTCTCAAGCCATTTACGACGCTGATATGACGATCAAGCTCGTGAACGATTACGGTGCGGAGTGTGAGAGGCGGGGGATCCAACCCAAGCGCATCGTGCTCACGTTTGCCCCGTGTGGGCGCGAAAAAACGATGAAATTCATCAAGTGGCTCGGGTGCTCCGTCCCGGAAGCCGTCGAAGCCGAAATTCTCGGCGCCGACAACCCGGCGCAAAAGTCCGTGGAAATCCTCGTCGCCATGTGCGAGCGCATCATCGCCGAAACGAAACAATCCAAAGTTCCCCTCGGCGTCTCCGTGGAGTCGGTGAGCATCTTCAAAAACGAAAAAGAAGCCGCCCGCGACTTGTTTCGTCTCACGCAAGCCGTCATGCTCGACGCGTACGGCGTCCAATGGTCCATGCGTTACGCCATCGACGCCTCATCGTCCAAACGCGCGGGCAAAGACGATAAAATCAAGCGCATCGCCACCGTCGTCGCCGCCTTCCTCGCCGGCGCCGTCGCGCGCACTAAATTTGCATAATTATGTAACGCGCGTCTCCGCCTCGCGCTCGCCCTCGCGCCGCACACGCCGCCGCGATGGAACTCTTCCAACTCCGCGTCCCCGCCGGCGCCGGCCGCGCCTTCACCCCGTCGCGCGGGTCCATGGTCGTCCTCACCCACGTCGCCCTGACGTGCGAGGGCCCGAAACGCGCGAGTAAAGACGAAAGAATCACCGTCCAAGTCGCGACCAGAGGTGGCGGCGGCGACGGGAAAACCGACGCCATCGCGCTCGGCAGCGTGAGCGACGCGCCCGGACGCGAACAGTTCGCCATCGGAGGCTCCGGGCTGTGCTTCGGCGACGGCGAACGAGTGGTGGTGTCGCACAACGGACGCGAGGCGGAGGTGTGCCTCACGGGGCGGGTCGAGGCGACGACGGCGTCGCTCGGCGGCGACGATTCGAGCGATGAGAGCGAAGAGAACAGCGAAAGTAACGGCGAAGAAGACGGCGAGAGCGATGATAGCGAGAGTGAGAGCGACGGTGAGGAGGACATGATGGTGAAGGCGAAGGCGATGGCGAAGGCGGCGGCGGCGGCGAGACGAGCCGAGGCGAGCGACGAAGACGAAGACGAAGGCGAAGACGAAGACGAGAGCGAGAGCGAGAGCGAGAGCGAGAGCGAGGATTCCGAACAGGACGATTCAGACGAAGAAGAATCTGAATCCGACGATGCGTCGGACGACGACAGCAGCGACGACGGCAGCGACGACAGCGACGCGTTGCCGGGGTCCAAGCGCAAGGCGAACGCCAAGGAGGCCAAATTTGAAGACGCGCGAGACGCCCGTCGCGGCGGACGCGGCGGCGGACGCGGCGGCGGACGCGGCGGCGGACGCGGTAAGGGTAAGTTCGCCCGTCGATGACCAGAGCGCGCGACGATGCGAAAGATTATCAATAATATCAACCGCCGACTGGCGAGCGCGGCGCCGCACTTCTCGCCGCGCGCGACCGCGCGTCTTCGCCGCGTCCCGACGCGGCCCGCGCGCGCGCGCGACCTCGACGCGCCCGCTCGCGCCCGCGCGCGCGCCGCGATGACGAAACGACGCACCGCGCTCGTGGTTTTGGGCGACTTTGGTCGTTCGCCTCGAATGCAATACCACGCGCTGTCGCTCGCGCGCGACGCGGATCGCGCCGTCGACGTCGTGTGTTACTCGGGCACGCCTCCGATCGATGCGCTGTCTCGCGAAGACGCGGTGACGATGCGTTACGTCGTGGGATGTCGGTGGCGGTGGTTGACGCGCGTCCCGCTCGCGCTCGCGCTCGGGACGCGCGTCGCGGCGCAGTGCGCGCACTTGTTTTGGATCCTGATGACGATGCAGCGGTGCGAAGAGATGCTGATACAGAACCCGCCGTGCGTGCCGACGTTTTTGGTGTGCGGAATCGTGTGTCGCGCGCGACGGACGCGGTTGGTGGTGGACTGGCATAATTTCGCGTACACGCTGTTCGGGATGAAGCGCGGCGACGCGAGCGCGACGACGCGAATGTTGAAATGGTACGAACGGACGCAGGGAAAGATGTGGGGAGACGCGCACGTGTGCGTGACGAAGGCGATGGGAAACTTTTTGGAGAAAGAATGGAAGATTGAGGGCGCGCGCGTCGTGGAAGACCGCGCGGCGGAGCGATTTCGAGAGGCGGCGCGCGAGGCGACGACGCCGTTGGAATTTTGGAGAAGCGAACCCGCGCGCTCGGCGCTGGAGGCTTCGCCCGTCGCGCGGAGTGAGGACGCGCTCGATCGGTTTTTGCGGGGCACGCACGAGAATATGACGAAGAATAAGCCGAGGTTCATCGTGAGTTCGACGTCGTGGACGCCGGATGAAGACTTTGGCGTTTTGCTTGACGCCGCCGTCGCGTACGACGCGCGCAAGCGCGCGAAGGGCGATCATGCGTCAAAGTCGTACCCTGACATCGTCATAATTATCACCGGTCAAGGCCCACAAAAGACGATGTACGAGAAGAAGATTAACGAACTCGCGCTCGAGCACGTGGCGTTTCGAACCGTCTGGCTCGACGCCGCTGACTATCCGCGCGCGCTCGCGAACGCGCACCTGGGCGTCTCCCTGCACACCTCGAGCAGCGGTTTAGATTTACCGATGAAAATTGTGGATATGTTTGGGGCATCGTTACCCGTCGCCGCGATGCGGTACGCTGTCATCGGAGAGCTCGTGCAAGAGGGCGTCAACGGCGTGCTCTTTGCCGACGCCACCGAACTCGCGGCGATGTTCGCGAAACTTCTCCGTGGCGACGAACGCCTCACGCTCAGAGCGTTGAAACACGGCGCGGCGAAATGGGGAGAGCAAACGTGGGACGATCATTGGAAGCGCTGTGCGTTACCTGTGTTCGCCGACGCGGCGTGAAAGTTCTGATGTAATCTAAAAATTCTAGTGATGGTGCAACGCGTCCTCTTCCCGAAACGCGGCGAAGAGTGAAACAAAAAATGTCACGAAAAATGCGCGCAGAGGAATCGCCCCGAGCGCGAACGCGGTGCATCGCAGCCACTCTCCCGCATTGAGCGGAGAGGTGTGAAACACCGCGCCGCCCGCTTGCACGATGGCGACATGGAGCAAAATCTCGCTCGTCAAGAGGCTCACGAAGAGCTTGTTCTTCGTCGCACCCTTGAAAACGTTGACCTCCGTGGTAACTTTGCGACAGTTGATTTGATTCGCGAGCTGAAGCAAGACGAAGCAACAGTAGATTTGGGTGTCTTCCGGGCCGAATTCGTTGAGCAAGTACGCCATGACGGCGAGCTGATACGAAACTTGGGTGAAGATATTGAGCCGCATGGTTGACGTGATGAGGTTGCTCGCATCTGACGGAGGCTGTCGCATCACGTCGTCGCTCGGCTCATCCGTCGCGAGCGCTAAGCTTGCCAACGAATCGATGACAAGATTGACAAACAATAGCTCGATGGCGTTCAGCGGGCTCTTCGCATACACAAGTGCGCAGCCGGTGGACAGAATGATTGTCGTACAATTCGCCGTCAGTTGGAACGTGATAAACTTTTCGATTGATTCAAACACGTTCCTGCCGTAACGAATGGCGTCGACGACGGAAGAAAAATCGTCCTGCAGAAGAACAATATCGCTTGCATCTCTGGCGCACTCCGTCCCCGAGCCTAAAGCGAAACCGACATTGGCGCGTCGAAGTGCGGGCGCGTCGTTTGTGCCGTCGCCTACAACCCCTACAACTTCTTTTCGTCCCGATAGCTTTGTGTTGCGTATACCATCGGTAAGGATGAATTTGTCTTGTGGCGACGCGCGAGCGAGCACTCGCAAATTCGGCCAAATGGCATCGAGTTTCGATTGATCGATTTCTTGACCCTCTTCTCCACGAATTGCTTCTCGAAACGCTTCACCCGTCATCGTTGCTTCGGTGCTCATGTCTTTTTCATCGAGTATTCCGCATCTCCTTGCCACCGCGGTAGCGGTGGACAACGAATCCCCAGTGACCATCTTCACTGCGACGCCAGAGCGGCGACATAAACGCACGCTCTTCGTGGATTCTGGCCTCAAAGGGTCGCACATCCCGATTGCTGCGACGAGCGTGAGGTCGGATTCAGCGTCGCTGGCGCTCATTCGACTGCAAATATTCGTCGCTTCATGCGTTGTGATGAGATCGCGTTCGATGTCCTTATACGCGACGAGTAATACCCTTTCCGCGTCATCTTGCCATTCGAGAAACTTTTTCGACAGCTGATCCTTCGTAGCGGCGTCGAGTGGATGATGGGCGCCGTTTTCGTCCATGACAGATGAACACAAGTTCAACACGTCTTGAGATGCGCCCTTCGTGACCGCACGAACGATCACGTCTCCCATTTCGTCGTCGTTGATGCCGTCGCGAAGTGTGAAGAGCGTGCACATGCGCTTTCGGGAAGCGTTGAATGGAAAGAGCTTGACCAAAGGGAAGTACTTACGAATCGTAGCGACGAACAATTCGTCGTTGTTCATTGAGTTAACGAATCGTAACAGCGCGATTTCCGCCTTTGCTCCTCGCAAAATTTGCCCTTTGGCATCGTAGGTTATGGTCGAGTTCATTGCGAGCAAAATCGACAGGAGTTTCACCACGCGAGGATCGAGCGTTGGCTCGTTTCGCGTCTTGTTTGCAATTTCACTCGCCCACGTCACGCTTTTGCTCGTTAGAGGTCCGATATCTACACCCGCGATCCACGCGCGATTAACGCGTTGGTCGTTTTCAGTCACCGTCCCAGTCTTGTCGATGAGCAAAGCCGTGACTTCGCCTGTGGTTTCGGCGGAGCCTAGGACGCGGACGAGCATGGACAACTCGAGCATGCGCCTGACGGAAAATGCCAGAGCGAGCGTCACGGCGAGTGGTAAGCCCTGTGTTGCGAAAGAAAACGAGGTATTGTCAGTCGAGGTTGCGCGTGAAAAAGTCAATCCGCGTCACGACCATTCAAATCTCAGAGGGAAGTCGGCAGACAGAGTAGTTTCGTCAATGAATTCAGAGAACTTTACTCAATCATCACAGAAATGAATGGAAGTCGCGCGCTCAAAGCTTTTCGGTGGCGTTCTCAGAGGGAAGTCGGCAGACAGAGTAGTTTCGTCAACGAATTCAGAGAAATTTACTCAATCATCACAGAACACCACCGGCGCTCGAGCACGAAAAAAAGAAAAACGCTTTCCCACGCACCTCGGGCACCGATACGACGACGATGGTGATGGCGATGATGACGATATGCAAGAAATCCAAACCGAGCGCCTCGATGGGCGGACCAGTCCCTTGAATTGCGTCAAATACGAGCGTAAAGGTTAAAATGAAACCGACGACCAATGCGGCGCTGATGCCCCAGCGACCAATTTTGACGGCAAGCGCCTGCAGTTGCAACTGCAGCGGCGTGAACTCTTCGGCACCGACATTGATCATCTCTGCAATTTGTCCACTAGACGAATTCTCACCGACGCCGATCGACAGGATCGATCCGCGTCCAGACGTGACTTTGCTTCCAGCGAAAATTATCGATTGACGATTCTTTTCAATATCATCGCTCTCGCCGGTAATGTGACTTTGATCGACCAAAAACGCCGCACTCTCGATCACTAAGCCATCACACGGTGCAACGTCTCCCGCTTGCAGCTCCACGACGTCTCCAACGACGACTTCACTCTTCCTCAAAAGCTCACGATTCCCACCGCGTAAAATGCTCGCGACGTTTGTCTGTTCGCTTCGTGCGTTGAGATTGACAAACGATCTCTGTTTTTCGTTGTTGTTCACGCACTCCACGACGACGATGATGCACACCGCGAGAAGTATCGCAGCTCCATTCGCCCAACTATACTCTGAATCATCGCCCCCGATGGACGTTTCCAACACGAGCGACAACGCACCGCTGATTACGAGTACGCGCAACGTGACGTCCTCGAGCGCCTCGAACGCAAAATCCCAAATCGACTTTGTCGGGTATGGTCGCGTCGTGTTCGCGCCCCATACGCGTCGGTTCGTTTCCACGTCACCCATCGTTTCTAAACCGCGGTCGCAGTTGGAGTTCAACGCCCGCGCCAAAGCGTTCAACGCATCCGAGTCATCTTCAAATCCAAATCGCTCAAAGCCAAAGTTTACGATTTCTTTGAGCGTCTCCGCGTTGACGGCGACATCCCACCGCGGCGGTACCGGCGTCGCCGCGACGCGCGCGGCGCTCTCGTCACGTTCATCATTCACGTTCTGTGACTCAATGAGAACGACGTCGTCTTCATCGCGCGATGCGAGCGAGGCGAGACGTCGCGCGTCCCGAAGCCAAAGCCGCGGCGTCCCGACGCGCGAGCGCGCGGTATGCACCGTCGGCACGCGGTGTCGACCGTGCGATCGCACCGCGAGCGGTGAGAGCGCGAGACATACGTGCGTCGTTCTCGACATCTGACGAACGCGCGCGCGGAAGTGCGACGGTGACGCAGCATCATCCCGACACGGCGTCGGCCAGCGCCGCCGCGAGATCGGCGACTCGAGCGCCGGCTTCGGATGGAATCTTCGCCAATACCTTGATCGCCTCCTTCGCCGGTTTGGCGTCGCCGTCGCGTCGAGAGCGTTCGATGAGAAACGAAGCGAGGATGAGACGAGCGGCGGCTTGCGCGGCGTCGGTGATGGGCTCGCGATTGACGACGGCGCGCGCGGCGGCTTCGGCGGAGGCTGAATCGCCGGCGGCGCTCTGCGTCAAGGCAGACTTGAGCGCGGCGTGGAGCTCGTGTGCTTCCGATTGCGTGGCTTCTCGAACGATGCCCTTACGTCGATCGAGAACGATGTTGAGCAGTTCGAGGGACTCTGTAGAGGATGGATCGAGCATCGTCGCGCGCGCAACGAATCGATCGGCTCGAGCCGAGCCCTCGGCGTCGCCGACAACGGTCGACGCGTTCAAGGCGCACGCCGCCGCAGCGCGCGCGAGCGAAGATTGAACGCGATAGTCACCGTTTGGTGAAGATGGTGGGCATGCAGAGAGGGCCGAAACGACTGTTTGGTGATCTGGGGCGCACGACGCCACGCGCGTCAAAGCGTCCTGCATCTTCAAATCTCCGGGTCGCGCATGCACCAAAAGTTTGGCGCGTTCAAGCGTGCTCTCAAAGTCTCCATCAACACTCGTGGATGCGGTTGAGTCGGAATCGTCCAACCGTCTTTGCGACAATCGAGCGCGGCATTCTTCTGCGACGGTTCGTATGACGTTTGGATCGCCGCCCAGCGCAGGGACGTTTTCGAGCGACGCCACTGCGTGCGCCGCTGCATCTTCGGCTTCCTCAAACAACCCTCGGCATTCGGCGCAAAGGGCGAGTGCGATCGCCGCTGTAGAATCAACGGGTAAACTTTCACTCGCCCGACGAGCAGCCGCGTAAGCATCTTTGGCATAAGTCAACCCAGAAGCGCACGCCGTGAGCGCACATCCCAAATCTGCCTCCGCGCCGGCGCCAAGCGCCGCCGCCATACGGAACGCGCCGCGTCCTTCATCTAATTTACCAGTGGCTATGTGCAAAGCTGCAGTCGCTGTCCACGCATCACCACTGCTTGGGTCGGCGATACGCGCGCTGTCAAGCGATAAAGTCGCCTCGCCGACGTCGCCCGATGATAGATACAAACGGCCCAGCGCGCACCACGCTTGAGCAAACGTGGGATTGAGTGCGACGGCGCGAGATAACGCGGTGATTTTTCGCTCAGTGCGCACAGCGTCTGAAATTACGGCAGGATCATCGATCGCTGCCGCGGCGAACCAGGCGAACGGGTCGCCTGGGGCGACTCGAAGGTAGCCCGCGGCGCGTTCCCACGCCTTCGCCGCGCTCGCCTCCGCAGCTGCGACGTCGCCTGAAAGTTTGTGAATCTCGGTTTGCAATCGCAGCGCAGCAACGACGTCACGCCATCGACCGGGACGGTCGGGTTTTAGGTTCAATGCCTTTTCGTACGCCTCGACCGCGCTGCGAGCTTCGGTCGTTCGCGCGGCAAGCATGGATGTGAAGTCCTTCCCGAGCGCTGGATCATTGACTTGCGCTGCGAGGTGATGAATGTCCCCTAGCAACTTCCAAACCGTTGCGGTGGCGCCGTCGCCCATGATTTCTACCGCGCGTTTCCCTGCTTTTGTTGCGGCTTTTAGTGATACCGCGGCGCGTCCCGGAGCGCCCCAGCGCAACGCGCCTTTGGCGTAATACGAGTGAGCGCTCGCCGAACCAAACAAGGCGGCTAAATGATCGACGCCATCGCTTAGTGCTTTGTCGTAAGCCTCAATAGCGTCTGCGGAGGATCCTAGCGCCAAATAAATGTGTCCTGTTTGCGAAGCCGCGTATGAGCGAACTCCCTCGCCCGCTTCATCGCTCAACTCCATCGCTCGCTCGAATGCTTTGAGCGCGGCGGAATGCCTACCGAGACTGTTGTACGACGCACCTAAAGCTTCCCAGGCGCTGGCGTTTCGAGGAGAAACACGCAAGACTACTTGTAAGGCGCCAATGGCACCGCTGTGATCACCGATACGAGCGCACATTGGCGCGAGTCTGTTCGCCGCCCAGGAGCACCGCGAATCCACGGCGAGCGCAGCGCGGCAAATGGACGTCGCCTTGGCGTCGTCGTTCGCGTCCAACGCGTTCGTAAACGCCACAGGCCCAGATGTCGGGTCCGCAGCGTCGAGTGCCAGCGCACGCGCGTGACACTTTTGCGCGCGCGCGTCATCGCCGCTTGCACCGCACGAAAGACCGAGATGCGCGAAAGCCGCCGCGCGATGCGCCGAATCGCCCGCGGCGCCGATGAGTAACGCCTCGTGCGCGCTCCCTGGCCCCTTCGCCGCTGAGACTTGAGCGCGCCATCTAGCGATTCCGAGTCGCGCACTTGCATCAGCGGGCGTCGTCGTCGACAACGGCTCACCTGACTTTACGCCGCACGCTCGCTCGAGCGTCTCCAACCCCTCGGCTCGACGCTCTGAAGATCCAGCAATGGTCATGAGCCATCCGAGCTCAACGCCCACGCGTCGCACGTTAGGGTAAGTCTCGGCGGCGCCGGAGAGTAACTGCAAAGCGCGCTCGTAATCGGGAGGGTGCGCGTTGAACGCGCACGTCGCCAATCCTCGCGCCGCTCGCGGACCTTCGAGCACGACAAACGCAGCCCTCGCCTCTTGAAACATCCCTACGCGAAGCATAGCCTCAGCGTGCACCATCAAAACCCGTCGGGACATTTTCGGTAATGCATCTGTTGTGATGTCTTCGCGCATGATTTTCATCGCCGTGGTCGCGGCCTGAAGCGCGTGCACGTCCGCACGCTCGCCGCCGACGAGCATGGACTCCGCCAACGCAAGCCAGCCGATTGCGGCGGACGCATGGCTCACTTTCGACTCGTCATCGCGATTGAGCGTGGTTACAATTTCGTCCCGAAGCTCCGGCGTCAGCAAACCTCTGGCGTCTTCTCGAGGAGGAGTCGCGGGACGGCATGAATGCGTAAATGCGCCGCTTCGACGCGAGTCCCTGAGCGCGAGCCAGCCTGACGCGATCGTGTTCGCCCGTAAAGCGAGCACGCGCTCGAGCAAACGAATGACTTTCGCCTCATCTTCATCCTCGACCTCGTTATCATCCCATCCCTCTTCTTCGCAATCTAAACCGAGTTCGAGCGCGGCGACGATTTCCACGCACAGCGGCTCGACGAGATCAATGACGACTTCGCCCCATCGATCGATGAGTACAGTAGCCTCAGTCAGCGCCTCACGTGCGCACGCTCTGACATCGAAGTCGCAGTCGACCGATGCCGAAAGCGCAGCAGCCAGACGGGCGTCGAGTCGATCCAATTCCGCGGCGTGCGTCCGTGAATCGTACGACGCGTTGGCGACGTCTTCGCTCAGCCAAGCTCGCAGGGTCGTCGCCAAGTCTTCGTCGTCCACGGCGTGCGACGCTCGCGCACCCAACTTGCGCACAGCTTCTTCTTCAGCCTTACTCGCAATAGTCTTCGAACGAAGCATTTGCACCGCCGCCTCTCCCGCCTCGGCGGCGCGCGCGTCGCGCAAAGCCAACGCGCCGTCGCACGCGCGTTTGACCGACTCAACGCGCGTCACTTCGTCCACCTCTCCCGTGCGAAACTCGCCCATCTCACCGCAGAACTCAATCACGCGCGACCATTGCGCGTTTTCCCACGCGCACGCGCACGCTTGTTTCAAAAACTCGACGAGTTTGTCCACCTTCCCGCTCGCTCGATGCGCGTCGACGAGCGCTCGCAACGCGCGCAACCGCCCCACGACATCACCTTTCGCCGCGAACGTCTCATTCAACCCTTGATACGCCGCTGGATGCTCGCTTCTGATCTCAATCGCACGCTCGTACGATTTCACCGCGTCATCGAGCGCCCCGAGCGCGTTCGCCGCCTTTCCATCCATGACCCACGCTTCGTACGCGTCCCCGTCCGCCTCGATCGCCTCCTTCGCCAAACCTCGCGCGCTCGCGGCGTCCCCGGCTTTCAACGCCTCGTTCGCCGCCTTGAGCGTCTTCATCAAGCTCGCCTTGGCGCTCATCGTCCTTCGCCTCGCCGCGCGTCGTTCCGCGCGCGCTCGTCCGTCCCGCTCGTCCCCGCTCAACCGTCCCGCGCGCCTCAGCGCCGCCTCTCTCGACGACTACCACCCGAACAGCGTTTGCACTGACATGTACGCGCACGCGACGCTGACCCACGGCGATAGACGCTCGCCCACGCGCGCGGCTTTCCAGAAAACACCTCGAAACCCGGTGCGGTGAGAATCCAACAACCCGGGCGCGCGAAGTTTGACGTACGTGCACGCGCAGATGAAGAGCAGGAGCGTGGTGAGGAAGGACTTGAAGTCGAAGAGCGCGGACATCGAACGATCGGCCGCGGACGAGCGCGCGCGCGATCGGTCGCGACTCGGTGTGGGGACGGCGCGAACGGCGAAGGCGAAGGCGAAGGCGAGGCGAAGGCGGAATGGCTAGTCGTACGAATGGTTTACAAAGCGAGCGACGGTCGTTTTCACCCGCGAGCGAGTCCGACGCGAAGGAGAAGGACGAAACAAAGCAACGCCGCGGCGCCGACGACGACGACGAAGTCGACGAATTGCGCCGTCGGACTCGCGTGGATTTCTTTGGCGACGCGCAAGATGGTGTCCTTGTTGTCGATGATCCACTGATGGAGCACGAGCTTTTTGAGGGCCAGGTGCACGATGATGGTGGCGTCTGGGGCGTTGTTGAGGATCATGTCGTAGTAACGCTTGGCGAGGTGCAAGTCTTTTTGCATGCCGATGCCGTGCTCGTGCATGTGCGCGAGATTGAACATCGCGTGCGGATTTCTCTGTTCGCTCGCTTGGCGATAGGCGGCGATAGATTTCGTGAGCGAGACGTTCGCGCCTTTGCCGTAGTAATACGCGTCACCGATGCGAAGAAGCGACTTGACGTTACCTTGCGTCGCCGCGAGTCGATGGTAGTGGAGCGCGCGCGTCGCCGTGCTCGGCGCCTCTGGGTTCACCTGAGTGTCCTCGCGGAATCGACCTTCGTCACCGAGTCTTTGTTCGAGCAAGAACGCGGCGTTGGCTTGAGCGATCTCGATTCCCATCTCTGCCATTTTCATGTAACGCAAGAGCGCGCCGCGGTAGTCACGACGCATGTACGCCGCGTACGCGTGCTCCATCGGCGTCGCCCAGTGTCCTCGTTCGGCGAGTTGTTTCAGTAACGCGCTCGCGGACGCGCACGACGACGGAAACCCCATGCCGTTCAACTGCATCATCGCCAAATTATACGTCGCAACCTCGTGCCCGACGTGCGAAGCGATGTTGAAGTGATGATACGCCTTTGTGAAATCTTGCTTGACGCCGATGCCTCGCAAGTGCAAGACGCCGAGAAAGTATCGCGCGTCGGAAAGCCCTTGCTCAGCGGCTTGGTTCAGGTACTGCACCGCCAACGCGTGATCTTGAGCCACGCCGTGACCGGCGAGCGTCATGTACCCGAGCCCGTACCGCCCCATGGCGTTGCCTTTCTTCGCCGCCTTGCGAAACCAGTGCAACGCCGTGGCGTTGTCGACGTCGACGCCGAACCCGTTGGCGTACATGTTTCCTAAATTTGCCATCGCCGTCGCGTCTCCCGCGTTCGCGGCGTCCGTCAAGTATTTACGCGCGGCGCCGACGTCTTTGCGCAACCCGCGGGCGCCGAGCGAGTACAACCGACCCATCGTCACCTGCGCGTCCACGTTGCCCATGTCGGCGCTGTAACGATAATACTGCACCAAATCCCGCTCGCGCCTCGCCGCGAGATTACTCCCGCTCATCTCCGCGCTGAGACGGTGTTTTTCAATCTGAAACGGCAGCACCCCCGGCGTGCGTTTGGCCGCCTCTTCCACGACGATTTTCGCCGCCTCGTGATAGTACAACACCGCCGTCTCGCACGACTCGGGAACGTCGATGCCGTGCTTGTGTCGATACCCCAGCGCCATCATCGCTCGCACGCTCCCCGCGTTCGCGGCGAAGTAATAGTGCAGCACGCTCTTCGCGCCATCGCGCGGCGTGCCGTCCCATCCACTCGCGTACGTGAACCCCAACTCGTCGTGCGCCGCCGCGTCCCCCAGCTCCGCCGCGCGCCGCAAGCACTCCATCGCCCCCCCCTCGTCCATCTCCCGTCCCTCGATCAACCCGTACCTGCGCGCGTGCCCGAGCGCGAACCACGCCTCGCCGTCGTCCCACCCGCTCGCGTCTCTCGTCGCCGTGCCCTCGACGTACGCCTCGATCCACTCCGCCGCCGCGCGTCTCGCTCGCGCCCTCGACGCCCTCGACGCGCTCGCCGACCGCGCCCGCCTTCGATCGTCCACCGACTCCTCCTCGAGCAAATCATCGACGTACTTTTTCCGTTCGTCGTCCACTCGCGATGTTTTCGCGCCCGTCGTCCGCGCCGCGTCCTCGTCCTCGCGTTCGCGTTCGCGTTCGCGCGCCGCCGCCGCCGCCGGGTGCGGAATCCCATCCCTCGGCCCTCCCGCGTCGCCCATCGCGCTCTCGCGACGCGCGCGATCCGTCGTCGTCGTCGTCGTCGTCGTCGTCGCGCCGTCCGCGCGCGCGCGCGTCACCGCGAGCGTCATCATCGCGAGCGTCGTCATCGCCGTGACCGCGCATCTCCCGCGTCGACGCACCGCGCCGTCGCGCCGTCGCGCGCTTCGCGCGTCGCGCGTCTCGCGCGTCGACGCCCGCGCCATCGCGCGTCGCGCGACGGCGCGATCGTCGCGCGTCGCGCGTCGCGATGCGCGCGACGGTCGGCGTCGCCGCGGTCGCGCGACGGCGGCATCTTCTAAACCCTAAACCCTGATTTTCGATACATAGCGATATTCGTGACCGTATACGACGCACTGGGTCATATACCGAGGGCTTCGTACCCCACGACACAGTCGTCCGTCGGCTGCATCTTCTAAACCCTAATCCGTATACACAGCGATATTCGTGACCGTATACATAGCGAAAACCGTGACCGTATACGACGCACTGGATCATATACCGAGGGCTTCGCACCCCATGATCCCACGACACAGTCGTCCGTCGTCGTCCCCCTCGGATGAATGCATGAATGCATGCGCGAGCGCACGCGCGAATGCGCGAACGCGCGTGCGCGCGCGCGCGCGAACGATGGGATTCGCGCGTCCGAACCCTCCGCATCGCGCCGTCGCCGCGCGTCGATCGATCGATCGATCGCATCGATCGCATCCATCGATCGCATCCATCGCATTCGACCGTTGCGCGATCCACACACGGACGCGCGCGATCGCGACGCCCCGGCGCGCGATCGCGACGCGCGATGTCGCGCCGCGCGACGCGCGAGCGCTCGCTCGTCGCTTCGGTGCGCGCGCCGAGCGACGATCGACGGCCCGCGCAGGCGACGACGCGCGAGACGACGGCGAGGCTCGGGTCGCTCGACGCGCGACCGGGACGCGCGACCGGGACGCCGCGGAAACGACCGGCGGCGACCCCGGAGGGCGCGCGAGGGACGCCGGGGCAGAGGACAGAGAAGCGCGCACCACCGGCGACGGATGGGCGAACGTGCGAGACGTGCGGGGCGGAGAAGACGTCGAGATGGCGAAGGATGGATGACGAGGGGGGCGACGCGACGCGGTTTCGGTGCAAGGCGTGCTTTCAGAGAGAGCGGAGAAAGAGGAACGCGACGACGGAGCACGTCGTCGACGGCGTCGTGCGGGCGTGCGTGGAGTGCGGGGAGACGAAGTGCAGGGGGGAGTGGGTGCGCGTGGCGGCGGACGATCCCGCGCGGGGGACCGCGGCGACGGGGCGCGAGGGCGGCGCGCTCGGGACGCGGTGCGCGAAGTGCTACGAGCGCGCGCGGAAGGAGCGGAGAAAGAACGAGGGCGCGCTGACGCGGTGCGAAAAGTGCGGGAATTCCGCGAACGGGATGCTGTTGGTGAGCGACCCGTCGGAGGACGCGGCGGCGGGGGGGAAGTGCTGCCACAAGTGCTATCACCGAACGAAGAATCGCATGCGGAAACTGCGCGACGAACGAACGTGCGCGGATTGCCGAAAGGCGAAGCGCACCGAGCCCGACGTGCGATGGTACCGATCGAAAGAAACCGGGCCCGAGGGCGAACCCGTGTGGACGTGTCACCAGTGTTTCAGCGACCGCGCGAATCACCCGGATTTGAACGCCGCCGGCGCGCCTCGCAAGCGCATGCCGCCGCACAAAAACGGCGGGAAAAAGGCGCAAAAGCCGAGCTCCGCGCCGCCGCGGCACTGTCCGTCGTGCGACCGCACGAAGCAATCATCGCAGTGGCGCAAGTCTGGCGAACACACCGTGTGCACGGCGTGCTACCAGAGGCACCTTCGAGCGCGCAAATATCGACAACGAGAACCCGTCGGCACCTTCGCGATCTGAACGAGAGAACGCGTGAAGTACTTTGGGGCCGAATTTCGTGATGATGAATCAATAACAACACGACAACCAGATTTTTATCGCTAACGCTACATCGTCGCGCTCGGTGAGCGCTCCTTGCCTAAAATTATCGCAATCTTTTCGCGCACGCGACGCCAGCGATCGTCGTCCATCTCCGCGCCGCGAACTTGAACGACCTCCGCCCCCGCGGCGCAACCGGCGTCGCCGCACTGTCGCAACGATCCACCGGCGAGATAGGCGTGCAAGAACCCGCTCGTGAACGTGTCTCCCGCGCCCGTGGTGTCGATCGCTTCCACGCCTTCGGCGCGAGATTCGCTTCGCTCGCCTTCAGCGTTCATCGCGACGCACCCGCGCTTGCCGCGAGAACACACGGCCAGTTTGACGTAACGCAATAAATACGCCAAAGCCGCCAACTCGGTTTCCTCGCTCGGTCGCTCGACGTCGCGCCCGTTCAACTGCGGATGCGACTCCTGCGCGCGCGCGCAGCCGTCGTCGTCGATTCCACGCACGAGTTCGCGCGCCTCGTCTTCGTTGCAAAATATCACGTCGACGACGCCCGACTCGAGCGTCTCGCGCAGCGCGTCTCGACAGTGCCTCACAACCTCAAACGACGCCAAATCTAAGCTCACGAGCGCGCCGTTTTCCTTGGCCAGCGCGCACGCGCGCGCTAAAACATCCGGTTTATACAGCGCGTACCCCTCCGCGTGCAACACATCCGCCGAGCGCAACGCCTCGCTCGGCAAATCGTCCGCTCGCGTCTTCGCCGACGCCCCCAAATACGTCCGCATCGTTCTCTGCCCTCGATCGTCCACCAAGCACACGCATCGCGCGCTTCCAATTATTCCATTTTCTCCCTCTGCATCGCTCGCATCATCGCCTTCGTACGCCATGAGCGCCGATTCAACTCTCGCGCGTCGCAGCGCGTCCCCGTACGCCGCGCCGACGTCGTCCCGCCCGTCCACGGTCCCTACGAACACGCACGACGTCGTCGAGCTCGCATCGTCGGCCGCGCACTGTGCGATGCCTTTGAGAACGTTCGCCGCGCTTCCGCCGGGGCTCACGACGGCGTCGCGCTCGGGAATCGCGCGCACGAGCGCGCGCAGCTCGCGCGCGGACACTGGGACGCAGCCGCCGATTTCAACTTCATCCGCGTCGTGTGCGTCGTGCGCGTCGCGCAACAGCGCGACGATCGCGTCGCGAGATGCGTGATACACCACATCAGTCACGGGGTCGCCGAGCCCGACGATTCGCGGCATGGCGCGACGGCACGAAGTGTGGGGACGCGACGGCTCGCCGCGGACGCCGACTCGAGGCAAAGCGAAACGCGCGGCGGCGAGGGTCAGTGCATCGTTATTACAGGAATTACAGGAATATTTACTCTTGAAGGTCGATTTCCTCGAGCACGCGCGAGATTTCGTCGGGGAGATGCGCGTGACGGAGATTTTTAATGTTGTAGTTTTCCACGCTCGGCACGCGCTTGACGATGGACAAGCCCGCGAGTCTGGTCATGGGATCGAGCATGTTGAAGCGCCACATGAGAAGCAAAATCCAATCCGTGTGGCAGTGGACGTTAACGAGACGACCGGAGACGACCTCACGCATCGGCTGCCAAACGTCCTTGGACGTAGAAATCGGCGCCGAGATGAAGATTGCGCGGTCGACGATGTTCTTGCCTCTGTCGCCGGCTTCGTACAACTTTTGCAAGCAGCTCTGAACGACGTAAGCACCGGCGCTGTACGCGACGAACGTCACCGGTCGATGACCATGCTGGCCATCTAACAAGCTCTGCGCGAGTTCTTCGCCCGCGATTTTTCCGCGCAGTTTGACCAAAGCCCAAGGATCGTCGATGAAACCCGCACTCGAGAGAAGCGTCGCCGGCCAAGCGATAGCGTCAGCGATCCCTCCGAGCGCAGTCTTAGCCAACGCTGCGGGCGTTAAGTAAAAGTTGACGGTACACGTCTCGTTCCAGGATGTCATGCACGCGCCGAGTTCATTGAGCGTAGACGGCTCCCAATTCAACACGAGTTGCTCGCCCGTGCGATTGCCCCAGCGCCGTTGCTCGGGTCGAATAGCCGCTTCAGCGGTCGGCAAGTGTTCTTCCTTGCTATGATTACCGACTTGAGACTTGATTTCGTTCGCGAGCTCGCTCATTTCTTTCTTCAGCTCATCATCGCGATCGGGGAGCTGCAGTCGAATCTCGATTGGGCGCGGCACTCGCGACAATTCGTCAGACGTCGGCATGTCGACGAGTTCGGAGAGCACGACACTCGGCTCGCCAGGTTTTTTAACCGATCGATAAGACAGCAGAGTGCTTCCAGAAACAACACCATGACGCTTGGCGATTGAATCGTCTTTCGCCTGTACGATGATCGATCCATCTGCGCCACTCGTGAACTCGATGCCCAGGTCGGGGACGACGGAACGGGATTCCGGCACGACGGAGACGTATTGGTTGTTCGTCGCACCCCAAGCGCCTAATAAGTCATGGTCGTCGCGCGTAAACCCAGGAACGAATATATGCATGGCATACGATTTATGCGCGCCGCGAAGCGGTATGAGGTCGAAGTTTTCAAGCTCAGTCTTGGTGCGATTCGCCATCTTTTGCGCGCACAGCGACGCGCCGGTGACGCCGAGCATACATTGCAAACCACCGAACGCTGAAAACGCTTCAGCACCGAGCCCGAGTCCGTGCATTGCCGCCACTAGCGCCGGTGTCGCGGTCCCTCCGCTCGCAAATAACGCGGCACCGCCGATGACGGACGCCAAAACCACCTTGAAGAAGCGTTCCCAATCCGACTTGGTCCAATCTTTTATCGACGTCGAGTCGATTTTCGGCAGCTTCAACGCATTCGCGCGAATGTCCTCGCCCTTTACCAACTTCCTTCGTAGCTTTAAGACCGCGCGATCCTCGGCTTGCGCATACCGCGTCCAATCCTCGCCGACGCGTTTCGCGCGCTGCCTGAGCGCCGCGCGCTCATCCGCGCGAAGCGCCCCTCTCGACACGAGCGTCTCCACCAATCTCTCGACCGTCAACCCTTCGTCCGGCCAGTCTCGCATCGTGTCATTCACCGCGCTTTCTATCGTTCGTCCCACGCGCGCGACGCGTTCGGGCGTCCACCACGGCGCGCCGAACTCCTCGTCGTAATCCATCTCAGAGCTCCACGACAGCGCCGTTCCGTCCCATCGATCCGACGACGCGTCCAGCGAGCCACCGAAGCTCGCGTCCACCGCGTACGCATCCGTAAACGTCGCCCGATCGCCCGATCGCGGCGTCGCGCGCGTCGCGTGCGCGCTTCCGCGCGCGCGTTCGAGCGAACGAACGACACCGTTATGACGATCGCAACGTCGGTTCGCCGCGCGAACCGTCGCCGACGACGCGCGCGAGAGAGACAGGGACGCGCGGCGCGACGCCGACGAAGTCGACGAAGCCGCGCGCATCGCGCGCGCCGGCGACGAAGCCGACGCCGTGGGGCGCGAAGTGACGCGGTCGGTCGGTCGGTCGGTCGGTCGGTCGGTCGGCCGAGCGAGCGCGAGTGGTGAGGTCGTTCTATATGTCGGAGTGATTTTACACGGAGATAACGGAACAAATTGCACGAAAGCATGCGAAAGAATAAGATTATTTCGGTGAGCTCGGTCACGTGGCCTCGGCGTACGCGGCGGGACGCAACATGGAGAGCACCACCGGAAGGAAGATCAAGCCGTGCATCAAGCCGAGGACGATGCACAGGAAGAGCTGCTTGAAAAAGGTTTGGAAGACGTACGAATCGGAGGAGCCGAGGATGAGAACAGCCATGAAGGTGGACATCGCACCGTTCCAGACGGCGACACCCATGTCCTGGAGCGTGCGAACGATGCGTTCGTCCGGGGTGCCAGTCTTTTCCAAGTACGCGCGACCGATGTGCGCCGAGTAATCGACGGCGAGTCCGAGAGCGATGACGAGCATGATGACGGTCACGGAATCGATGGTGAGACCCCAGAAGTGCATGTAACCGACGATGTTGACAAAAATCATCGTCAGCGCCAAGGACACGCTCACGACGGTTTTAATCTCGATGACGAGCATGGCGATGATGACGAAGCACGCCGCGAGAGTGATGGAAATATTCCTGATGGCTTCGCTCGTGATCGACTTGTACTGCTCGTAATTCAACCACTGACTACCAAAGGCGAAAATTCGACCGTTGTTACCACTGACAGCGTTAATCGCGGCGCGCAACGTATCCATCGCCTGCACGTTGACGTTCGACTTGTCCGTCTTTATGTGGTTGCCGTGAATTCGCGTGCTGACGATGGCCGTCGGCGACGTCTCGTCGTCAAACACGACGTCGTTTTTGTACTGAGACCCAGCACCGCCGAGCCAGGTCTGGAGCGATGTGATGTAGTTGGACGACGTCACGGTCACGCCATTGCTAGGAGTGGTGTGATATGTGTAAAAGTCGTCAACCCAAGAACGAACGGATTCGTTGATGACGTACGGATTCGCCGTAAACGCCGCCGTGGCGGCGCGCAAGATGGAATCTTCCGTCGTCAAATCGAGCGTGCTCTTGGAGTAGACCTCGACCGCGTCACCGTACTCGGTAAAGTATGCGTCTGTGTCGGCGAACCAGTTCTTCAAGTATGATCCATCTGGGATGAAATTGTTCACGTCCGCGTCGACTTGCATCTTCGTCGAACCGATGATGCCGCCGACGGTGATGGCGGAGAAGAACGCGAGGACAAAAATTTTGACGGGCTTCTTTCCGAGTTGCTTACCGAGACCATCGCCCAAAGCGATTTGCAGCAATGACTTCGGCATTTTTTTCGGCGTACAGCACACGCAGCACGCCTCGGGAGGGCAGTCCAAGCAAAAGAAGCAGTCGGCTTTGTTTTCGCTCTTTCTTCGCTCGTCGATGGACAAGAAAGCGGTGAAGAAGGTGATTTGGTAGAGATAGTCAAAGAAGATGCCGAGCGCCGCGTAGAAGCAAAAGTTCTTCAACGCTGGCAACGACGTGGACGAACCGATGAGAAAGGCGATGACATCCGTGGCCGATGTGACCGTGATGCTCATCCCGGCGACTCGCAAAGACCGCCCCATGCGTTCGACCGGGTCGACGCGCGCCTCCGTGTTGTCGTACGAGTTTACGATGACAAACATGTCGTCGACGCCGATGCCGAGCAATAAGAACGGCAGAACATTCATCAACGGCGAGAAGAAGAGACCACAATAAGCACCGATGCCGTACGCAGATGCGATGGCCATGCCGATGGAGACGATACCCGCGAGAGTGACGCCCACTCGAGAGCCGACGCATCCCATGTTCCATTTGCTGAGCGTGAGCGCGGCGTAGGCGAGAATCAAAAACAGCGCGATTTGAAGCTTTTGCAAATCACTTTGAATTGTGCTGCCAAATTCGTCGGAAAATGATCGTTCGGTGACGTATGAAGCGCTGAAACCGGACGGAGGATTGGCGAAAATATCGAGCACGACGCTATCAAACGCGTCGCCCTTTTCATCGACGTAATCTCCGTTCCTCAGCACGTCGTTATTCTTGAACAAGTACGTCAGAGAAATCGCCGAGGCGCTCGGCACGGCACCAGTCATGGTTATTCCACCGGCGACGTTCTTCAACAACACCGTAGATCCATCGTTGGGGTTCTGGCTGGTCAACGGGGACGCGCTCAGCGCCGCGTCGATTTGCGACTGCGACGCGTACGCCGCGGCGTTCGCAAACGCGTTCAGCACGCTCTTTTCGTAGCACGTCGCCCCCATTTTGTAACAGTGTTGCGCATAAGTATACGTCGCACCTTCCCACGCGATATTCGCGTTCCGCACTCGCGTCGCGACGTTCTCCAGCGCCGCCAACCCCGTCGGCGTGAGCACGTTCGCCCCGTTCGTCGTCGATCGTAAAATCACCTGCGCGAAGCGCGTCTCCGAGCCAAAATTCGCATCGACGTAATTCTTATCCCCCTGCGCCGGCGTATCGGTCGGCACCCAAAGCTTATCGCCGCGCTTTTCATTCTTCAATCCCGGCGCCCCCAAGCCGACGGCGCACAAGATGCAAAACAACATCGAGCACAGCATCACCGTCCAAGGTCTCGACGCGCTCAATCGCCCGAGGCGATGAAACTTCGCGCCAAAGTACCCATTCACTCGGTTCGCGACGCCCGTTCGCGTCCGTTCGCTCGACGAATCCTTCGTTTGGAGCGATTGCGCTTTTCGTCCCGGACCGACGACCGAAGCGTCGTCGCCGTCGCGCTCGGCGCGCTGCGGCTGCGGCGCGACGCGCGACGCGTCGTCGAACGCCATCGCGCGCGTTTCGCTCGATTCGAGCGTTTCGACCGCGATCGCGCGCGTCGCGCGACGAAGGGGCGACGAAGGCGGCGCTTTTTGACGCCGTGACGTCGACCTTCTTAGGTGAGGCGGTGGATCGCGCCGGAGACGGACGACGACGACGCGACGGAGGGCGCGGGACGCTCGCGGCGCGGAGAAGCGCGACGGCGAGCAAAAAAGAGGGCTAAATTGTGCGCGCGCGTGTGATTACACGGAGAAGAGAAGCGCGCGCGATCACGCGGCGGCGGATGGGAGGTTTTCGGCGACGGCGACGGCGAGGGTGTGCCTGCCGCCGCAGGAAATTTTGTCGACGCGCCAAAATCTACCGCCGGGGAGGGGCGGGAAAACGACGCGACCGGGGTGGCCGCACGATGGGGATGGATCGGAAACGACTCGACCGAGACGTCCTAAGGTGTTGCGCCCCCAACTGAGGACGTGACCTTCGCACGTGATTGCGCAGGAGTGCGAACCGCCGAGGGCGACGTCGGCGATGAAGTTTGATTCGTCTTCGCCCAAGTCGACGAGTTGCGGGACGACCTTGTCCTTGCAGTCGTCGCCGTGCCCGAGTCGACCGTACTCACCGCGTCCCCAAGTGTACAGTAAGCCGCCGGCGGTGACGGCGGCGGAGTGCCAACCGCCGGCCGCGATTTTCGCCACGCCGACGCGGCCGAAAGTCTCAATCACGCGAGGCTTATCCGCGGCGCTGAACGCCCCGAGTCCGAGCTGACCGTACATTCCGTTCCCGTACGACAGTACCTCGCCGTTACGCGTGCGCATGAGCAAATGAAAGCTCCCCGCCGCGATCTCCACGACGTGTTTATCGAGCGTCGGCAAGTGCGCGGGTTCCTCTCGCGGTTCCTCCTCTTCGCTCGTCAGACCCCACTCGAACACCCTTCCGTCGCGCAAGAGCGCGAACGAGCTCATCCCTCCGCACGACACCGCGGACACCGCGAACGGGAGCGGAATCATCCGCGCCGGCGAAATCAACGCCCGCGCCGGCGCCCAGTCTCGATCCGGAATCGCCGCGCTCCGCGCCTCCGCCTCCGCGTCCGCGCGCCCCGCTTGCGCGTACTCATTCCCACCCCACCCCCAAACCGCGCCGTCCGCGTCCACGCACAGCGCGTGCCATCCGCCGCTCGCCGCCGCCGCGACCTCCAACCGCCGCCCCCCCTCGCCCACCTCGAGTCGACTTCGCCTCGGCGCGTCCACGAACAGCGCGTCGCACTCCTGCCACCCGAACGACAGCGCTCGGTGCGAATTCCACCCCCAAGCGTACAGCTCCCCCGTCGTCGTCGCGCACATCGAGTTTCTCGACCCGCACGCCGGCGCGCGCGGCGTCGCCTCGCCCCGCCGCGACG
>Ga0206682_10000492_pt1 | contig 42907 bp, 41 predicted proteins | sample M240m12015metaG_FD_155444 | JGI IMG/M metagenome (GOLD analysis project Ga0206682, IMG submission 155444) | Ammonia-oxidizing marine archaeal communities from Monterey Bay, California, United States - M2 40m 12015 | ecosystem: Environmental > Aquatic > Marine > Intertidal zone | place: USA... | reverse complement strand
TTTAGCATTTTGTTTAGTAAGATAATCTAAACGAGTATTTATCATACTTTTCTTATCAGCTTTACTTAATGATTCATTTTCATTTATATCATCAATTTCTTTTCTTACTTTATGTTCGTTGTTAAATACATCTATTAAGCTTTGTCTATCCGATGGTCTTAAACTAGCTATAGTACTTTCAGTCTCTCTCATATTTTCTAACTGCTTAGTACTAAGATCCATTATGTTGTCTTGTATCTCGTTTCTATTGTTCTTCAACTTCTCTATAGCAGCAGGATCAGATCCTTTTAACGCAAATATTTGAGCATCTATTTTATCACGTTGCTTACTTAAAGAAAGTATTTCAGCACCTGTTTTTGCTACTAAAGCATTTTGACTTTCAGGTCTAAAGGCATTAGAAGCTTGAGATAATAATACTGGTGACTGCATGGTACCATTCATAAATGCGCCCATTACCATAGACTCAGTTACACCGTCAAGTATTGAAACATCATATTTATCTAAGAAATATCTATCAGCAAAGTTCTGAGACATTGTTACTAATCCTTCGCCACCAGCTTCTGTAAAAGTTCCTTTTAAAGCTTGTTTACCCCATATATTAAAGTTTTCTGCTTTAGTAAGCGGATTTAATTTACTGTTTATTATCCTGCCGCCTACTTCATCTGTAGATTTACCGCCTATTTTCCAAGCTTTTTTTATGTTGTTTTTAGCAAATTTAAAATTTCCTAAAGTAATTTTTTCGCTGAAATATTCAGAAGCTCCATACATACCGGCAGTTCCAAAATATTGTAAAGCGCTTATGTTTTTAGGTTTTATTTTAAATTCATCATCTTGACCCGGGTAAAACAAACTATAGTTATTACCTAATCTATCTTTTTCTTTTTGAATAAATCTTAACTCATCATCACTCCATTTCTCACCCTCCATTTCTTTATTCATCTCATTCATCTTGTTACCAGATTCTGATAACGCCATGAGTACTAAACCTCCACTACCACCTGTGATAGCTGAAACTCCTAAGTTAACTGCGTTTTCTGTAACACCTTCAAAGCCCCAAGAAATAAACTCTAATGGATTTGTTATTTTATTGAAGTCTTGTTTCTCTCTATTTTCGTCTTTAATTTCTTCTGCCCAACTATGTAACTTACCTATTTGATTTTTTACCTCTTGATTTCCACTGTTTATTACTGATAAACCAGCTTCAATATCGTCACCTATTTCAGTACCAAAAAAATCATCAAAACCGGAAGCAATTTCAGATCTTACTTGTGCGTCATTTATATCATATCCCGCCCATTTAGCAAGCTGTGGAACAGTAAGTTCATGTCTTAATGTAGCTAAACCACCTGCTATTCTAACAACACTAGATCCTATATTATTACCATATACTGATAAAGTAGAATAAGTTTTTAATGTTTTGTCTTTAATTTCATCAAAATCAACTCCTTCAACAGTTAACTCACCTAGTCTAACCATTGCTTGATTAGCAACATCTATTTGATTGTTGTAAGCAGTTTTTATTACATTATATTCAGCTACATCTTTTTCTGTAAAAGCTTCATTATTATTAGCTCTTTTTTCGTAACTTAATAATTGATGTTCTAGTAATTGCAAGTTGTCATTTGCTGCCTCTATTCTGTATGTGTTTACGTCTATTTCATAATTTTCCGTATCTTGCTTAGATTTTAGTAATCTGTTAAGTTTTTCTCTAGCGTCCATGTAAGAAGCATCGGTACCTATAGCTTTGTGAAGTTCTAATGATATTTTTTCTTGTCTTTCTCTTGATTTATCATCTAAAAATATATTGTCAAAAAAATCACCTGCCTCTATTATAGTTCCTAATATATGGCCTCCAACAGCAGTTACTCCTTTTTCATTTTCAAAATCTTCTAGTATAGCATCAAGCTCGGGCTTCATGTCTCTTACCTTTTGATCTTTAGCAACTTTAGTTCTTTTTTCGTTTAAAACATTGTCAATAACAGATTTTGGATATATATCACTTATATTAGCGTTTTGTAAAGGTCCAGGTAGTTTTATTAATTTATCTTTATTAACTTTCTCTGGAACCTCATCATAAGCACCAACAACTGTGTAACCTTGTCTTATAGCTTCTTTTTTGTAATTGTTTAAATCATCACCATGCTCTTCTAATCTAGCTGCTTCTATAGCTGGTGTATTAATAGATTTTAAATCAACAGTAGACTCCTGCTCAACAGCGCCAGGCATAGGCCTTCCAAATACATCTAACTTAATGGTTTCTTCTTCTACTTCATCAGGCATTATAGACCATTTTTTTTCTAAGCCAACTTGAGTAGCGTCAATATCTTCTTGAGTTAAAGAATATTTTTTACCTAACTTATATATCCTGTCAGCAAAACTTGCTATATCTTCATCTGAATCAAAATCTTTTAACGCTTGATCTTTTTTAGATTTTATATCGCTAATAGCTTTTTCTCTATCTTCACCTATTAACTCAGGTTTAAACTTTTGATCTTCAAATTGATTTATAATTAAATCATATTTGTTAGCTAAAGAATCTCTATTAATACCTTCTTCTTTTTTAGGCTGTTGAACTACTACTTCTTCTTCAGGTTTCTTACCTTTTTTTAATTCAGAAAAATATTCAACTTCAAAGTTTTCTTTGTCACCTGTATACAAGCCATCTGATATAGCTGTGTCAGCAACTAAATCAGCGTATCCTTGTTCGGTGTTTAATCTTTTTTTAAACTTTTCAAAAGTGTCGTTAACGATTAAACCTTCTTCAACTAAAACATTATATAGCTTATCTAACTTTTCTTCCATATTTTTAATTTAGACATTAAAACTATTCATCACTATCCAATGAACCTTTTCCTGAAAATACTTCACCTTCTACAGCTCCAGAAACATTATTTTTTATAACAAAATCAATATAAGCATCATTTAACATTTGTTGTTTTGTTGTGCTAGGCGAGGATTTCCAGCTTGGAAATGTTTTATTAATAAATCCTTCGTTTTTTAAATACTCCCACAGCTCTTCTTCTTTTGGAACAGATTTGCTACCTGTTAAATTTTTAAAACCTTCTGCAAAATTACCATCAAAATAATTTGTCATAGTATTTCTAGCTAAATCTTCATCTTCAATAGTAAAAGATGATGATCCAGTTAACGTTTTTGGATTTGTTTTAGCATTTTCTGGCTTAGAACTGTCAAATTTTGGGTTTGGATATGGTGTACCACCTTGACCTTTATATGTTTTTTTATATTGAGGTAATAATTTAGTAGCTATTGATTGTCCAAACTCTATTGCTTGTCCTTCTAAATTAGGATTTATAGACTTAAAACTACCACCCTTTTTTAAACTATCTGAATATTCACTTATATTTACAACTTGTTCCTCTTCACTACCAGCTGGATTTCTACCCTTTAATATATATTTTCCATTTTCGTCTTTTGATAACAAAACATCAGAATCTCCACTTGTTAATCCATATCTAAATAAATCATAATCTTCATCTTCTAGTATTTCCCCTACTTCATTAGTCTTTTTTATTAATCTGCCTTCTTCTTTTGCTAGATCATAAGCCTCTAGATCAGCATCCATAGCGCCTATCGTCATTGTTAAATCGTTTAATTGACCTGTTAAATCATTGTCTAAAGTTTGAAAAGTTATCATATCTTCAGGAGTTCCATCAGGACCATAAGCCTTCATGTAAGCATCGCTAATTTTTCTCGCGTTGTTTTCTATTTCAGCTATTATTTGCCTATCTAAACTAGGATTTACTTTAGCTATATCTTTTGCTAAATCTCTATAAGCTTGTGACTCAGCTAAAGATTCTTTAGTAAGCACTTTCATTCCTAGCTTTTTAGCTAGTGAAGATTTTGTAGCTTGATCATACATCTTAGATCCTGTTTCAGCTATATCTTTAGTAAACTTAGCGGCTTGAGCTCCTCTAGGGTCTCTTATAATTGCTCTTTTACTTATTCTTCCTCCTGATTGTCTTGCCATTATTTAATTTTTTACTTTCCAAATATTCCACCTATAGCCTTCATAGCTTCTGGGTTCTTCATAACACTCTGCATCATTTGTGCTGATCCACTTACTCCAGCTTGACCAGCCGCTTGTTGAGCTGTTCTAGCATCTATTTCCTTTTGATCTAATCTATCTAGGTTTCCTATTTCGTAGTTAATAGTATCAAGCTCTTTGTCTATTTGCGCTTGTTGTCTTATTTGTTCACCTTGAGCAAAGAACTTTTGATTAGTAGCTTCTTGTTTTTGTATGTCAGCTGATATACCTTGCTTAGATTTAGAAGCTTCTCTAGCTAAAGCAGTTGCACCACCAGCACCAAATCCTCCAGCTTGCATAGCATCTAAAGTATTAGCAAGTGATTGATCTGCTTGCTGAGCTTGAAATTCAGCTGCTTCAGTAGCTACAGCTAAATTAGCATATGGATTTCTAATTTCTGCTCTATTAGCCATCAACTTTTGAACATCTTTTTCTTTTGCCAGCCTCGCTGTTTCTAAATCTTCAGCAATTCCTTTTTGTTTTCTATTTTGTATAAAACCCATAACCATAGGCGTAGCAGCTGCAGCTAACTGCATATAACCCATCATGTTTCCACCTCCACCACCGCTACTAGAGGCTAAGTTAGACATTTCACCTGTTTGAGTGTTTAAAGTTTGTGTTGGGCTCAATTGACCTTGAGGGTTGTAAGATCCAAAATCATAAGTATTAGTGGGTATGTTTCCACTTTGACTACTGCTAGGGTTTAAACCTCCTACCGGAGTGCCAAATATATCATCCCCTTGCTTTCTTAAATTAGCTCTTTTATTTCTTCTGTTATTGTTGTTGCTTAATAAACCCATATTTTAATTTTAATAAGATGACATGACATATTCAGATCCTACGGCAAATAATTCTTTTGAGCCACCAAAATCTGTAGTCGTATCCGTTGTTAATTTAACGGTTGTAAAATATCCTTTAATACCACTAGCCTGTGCACCTATTATTATTTCACCCGATTGAGCTAGTGTTTTGTTAATAACATTAGCTACATATCTATTTTCTTTTAAATGAAAACCAGCATTATAAGTTATTCCATCTTCTATATACTGACCTTCTCCATAGCTTTTTATAAACGCTATGTTATCAGTATTTAATCCCCAATTACCACCGCCGTTAATCAAAGGACCTGTTTGATCTGATTCCATTTTTTCTACTTGCCAGCCATTTGTTCCTTCATAGTTTATTGTTTTGAAGTTCTTAACAACATTAGGCTGTGTGTTGAATATAAACTCAATTGAAGATTGAGTAGCATCAGCACTATAAAAGCTATTTCTAAAGACGCTGTCGGCATTGTGCATCCACAAGTTGGTTTGATTAGTTGTGTAAAATCTATTAAATAAACTTTTAGCGTTATAAGGTTTATAATCATAAAAAGTAACCCAACCTAAAACCTTTTCATCAAAAGATAGAGTATCATAAGATCCATCTCTTTTCTGTATACTTAATAAGTAGTTATCAGTGTAAGCGTCGTAAGATCCAATTATTTTATCCTTAGTATAAGTTGTAAAAGTTGCTTTAGGATTAGTCAAAGAAGATATATCAAAAGCTACTAAATCAGTTAATTGAACATTACCAGTTGATAAATCAACATCTCTAACATAGCAACCAGTATCGATGCCATTTATAAATACAGCAGCTCCGATAGGAACATCAGTAAAAGTTGCTTCACCTGGATTAGCTATAGTTATATAAGGCTCGCCAGAACCCACTGGTTGGTTAGGACTGTATGGCCAACTTGGTGTTTGAGACAGCGCTAGATCTCTTGTTATAGAGTTTTGGTATAAATTATCATCTATACTAGAAAGACTATCCCTAAAGAAATCAGCCATACCATAATCACTTATGGGCGTTAGACCGTTATCAGATAATCTTAATACTACGTTTCTATTTTTATCAGTAAAGTATTTTCTCCTACCAAACTGAGCAAATGAAAACGGATTGCTACTAATACCATATTCACCTACAAATGGAGTTATTTCCCCTATTACAAGGTTTTGTGTGCTTACACTTGCACTTCTTCCTTCAGCAGTATATATGATATTTTTATTTACCATAGCCCTACTAACTTTATTTTCTTGAAATATTAACAACTTAGTATCTTCACTATATAGCTTCTGTATAGAGCCATATTGTTCAGGAGCTGCAAAAGTTATGCTTTGCGCTGAAGAAAATACATTGGTCTCGTTTACGTTTGTTTTAGAATTAAATAATCCAGAATATATTATATTGTTTTTTCTTATTACAGAAGTGTATTGATCATCTAACAAATACGCTTTTACGCCATAGTCTGTAGATGGAGCATTAAAAGCTCCTTTTATTCTTGACTCCTCTATCACCCAGTTTAAACTAGCTGTTTCAGCTGGGTAATCTATGGGAAGTATTACATCAGGTCTTTGATTTAATGCAGGTGTTGTAGAAACCTGTGTAACCGTAGCATAGTTTAAATATCTAGTATCAGCGCTTGAACTATCATATTTGTGATAAGGTAACCCAGGCCAGTTAGGTATTTTTGAAATACTACCATAATCAGTAGTACTATATTGACTTGCTGTAAATTGATTATTTGTTTTTTTAGCCCAAAAACAATTAAAGTATGATATTTCTAAAAGTGCTGACATTATCTATAAAGTTTTACGTAAACTACTAAATCATTAACGGACTCTAATTCATCTCCAAATTTTTCTTTGACTCCTATCGTTATTTTATGAACACTGTAGTCACCAAGATTTATCCATCCTTCTGGCCAAAACTGATTATTGTTCTTTTCTAAAGCCGCTCCTTGCCACTCAAAAGGTGGATTTTCTGGATCAGCAAAAAGATAATACCCAGGTGCAAAATTGCCATAGCCAGTAGATCCAGTTAGCCAAGGTGGTGATGATGGTATAGAACCTTGACCATTACTATCTGTTATTTTGCAGTATTGTATTTTCCAAGGATAATCATAGTAAGTATATCTAAGACCTTGGCTACCGTAAGCAGATGCACTTAAATCTACAGTAGTAGGAGAGCGGTTTACAGCTGTGTTAGGTGTGAACCAACCTGGTTGTGGTGAAACAGTTCCTTGTTGAACATCACTCTCAGTTACTCCTAATTTCTTTAATGTCCACCATTCTTCAAAATCATATCTAAGATTACCGTTGCCTTGATAAACAGCTGTCTCTAGTTTCTTTATATAAAGTTCAGCTCCATCAGGTATTTTTTTATAACTACCATTATGCCAACCATTTTGATTTGTTAAACTTCCAGCTGGAAAAGAGGGTGCGGCTGTTACATATCCACTAGGTGGATTATGCTGTGATATAAAGAGTTGGTTTCTATTTCTAGTTAAATTTTTAGAATTTGTAGTAACTGAATATGTTGCGTTAGTAATTCCATCCTTTTCAAAAAGAGGATTTTGCTTAACGTAATCATAATCTGTTTGGCCACCGTCAGGTTCTTCACCTCCTATACTGAAAGCCCACATATCATAAGTGTCTGTATCGTTAGGTATATTAGGCTGTGGACTAGTTAAGTTACCCATAGATGGAGCAAAATTACTAAGAAAATTGTTTTCTTTTACAACAGTAACACTTTCTGTTACTGAAGTAGCGTTGTTAGTTATACTTAGTGTTAGTGTAAATACAAACTCCATATTACCCCAATGGTTATTGTCATTACCATTAAAATACCAATCATTAACAGCTGTTGGTGTTAAAAATATATTATAGGTTGACGTAGGCGAGCCAGAGTTTTCAACTAAATCAAACTTATCGGATAAATCAACTACAGTACTCCCGACTCTACCCGTTACAAAGTTTAAGCCAGAGCTTGGGTTTCCTTTTGTTATAGAGCAATTAGGATTTATATTTACGCTTCCGTTGTTCGTTATTATACGTAGATCACTAGCTAGCAAAGATTTTTCAAGAGTAGTTCCATCATAAAGATTATTTTCACTAGCTCTCCAACTCCAAGTAGACAAACCTCTAGGAGCATCAGCCGCTCCACTAAAAGCTATTTCAGAATTTAGATCACTTATTAAGCCAGATGTAGATGTTTCCCAGTAAAGCTCTAAGTTTGATTCTTTAGGTTTTGTTTCAGCAACTATTAATGACTTTGAAAACTCAGCTAAGTTAGAGCTTGAAGTGCTTATTTGATCTGTAACATAAAAGCCAACTCTATCTTTGTTTTCATTGTTATCTATGTTAGCAACAAATGGATTATTATCTGACTTAACTAAAGGATCAACTGATCCTCCAATATAATCAAGACTAGATGAGTCGCGGTAACCACCTGGGTATGAAATACTATCAATATAGTCTAAACCACCCGAGTTGTCAGCAACACTTGTTATAGCCCCTTTCTCAGTAGTCCACTTTCCTAAATCTAAAAAAGGTTGTATAGACACTACTGTAGACTCAAGTATTGGTAATTTAGTTTGTCTAGAGTTCCATCTATTAACGTTAACTGTTAGTGGAGGATTAGATCCAAAACTATAGTTAGGTTGTACAACTCTAAAGTATAAAGACTCTTTACTACCATATATTCTATCAGTAGGACCAACATTGGTCATGTCTCTAGGTATTTTATTTATATTATCACCAAATAAAGATAAGTTTGAAATGTTCCAAGTGTCAGCGTAGTTTAGTGCTACAGTGTCTCCTTTGTAAACTATGTTACCAGACATACTTCCAGGTAGGTAAACGTTGTAGTATTCTTGCTGCTGTTGTTTAACAACTATCTTGTAACTATACCACCCGGTAGGGTTGTTGTTGACGTTATATAATCCAGGGTAATTCAAAGCAGAGTATTCGTCTAAATCAGGTATTTTCTTATAGAAGTCTAACTTCAAAGAATTTCCAAAGTAACCTAATATATCTGTAAGACCTGTATTTTCGTAAGGAGCTGTAACTGTTGATTTATCTTTTAATCCACTACCGTACTGATTAGTTTCGCTAGCCAACATTACAGTTGATTGCCTACCATATCTATCAGAAAAAACAACACCAACCTGGTAAGTCCTACCTTGCTTTAAACTAGCATTGTAATATTCTTTTATTTTATTGTCTTGAGATGTAGATATTGGCGGATTAGCAGTAACATCGTACTCAGGAGAAAAAGAGCCTACTTTAGGAGAGCTAGAAACCTCATACCAAGGGTCTGGCGGCATTGCGTGATTATCTAAGTAATTACCATACATTATTCTATTACCTGAAGTTTCTTGAGACATAGATCTAACTGGAACTATATCATTAACTCTAGTTACGTCTGATTCTGGAACAACTTTATAAGGCTTGTCGCAAGTATATTTGTATATAAATTGATTTCTCATAGTATCACCGCCACTAGCTGTTGGTTTTACTAAGTATTCATCTGGACAGCCAGAGCTAATATTTACATTATCTATAATGTATATATTGTTATCGCTTGAAGATTTAAATAATATTTCAATTTCTTCTATATGTAATTCTCTTTGGAGTTCACCTTTTAGATTTCCAGCACTTGGGTTTACACCTGGGAAATAAGGTAAATCAATTACTAAACCTATTTCACTAGCTCTATTTTCAAAAAAGTTTAATTCAGTAGAAGATGCTGATCTATCTTCATCACCCCAAGTAAAGCTACCATATTGAGCTGGAACAAACACAGGTTGAGTAAAAGGTGACATTAAAGAGTATTCGTTGTCATCATATTTAAACCTATAACCAAATCTTGGAAACTTATCTTTCAAAAAGTTTCTTTCTCCAGAGAAGTTAGTGTCAAATTCAGGGTTTTTTAATTGAAAAATTATAATATCACCAGGTAAAGCCCAGCCACTCTCAACAGAAACTTGAGTTGTTGGATTATCAGGATTTTCAGCGACTCTTACTTGTTGTTCAAAAGTACTATATATATAATAATCTCTAGAACCTGGGTTGCTAACGTTTTTTATTCTAACTACTGGATATGGAGTAGAACCTACTTTTTTAATAAAACCACCGATGTCATTGTCTGATGAATCAGGTCCAGTCCACACAGCCTTCGCGGCGTTTACAGTTTCAGAGTTGTAAAAGCTTAAAATTTGAAAACTATTTGAAGTTTGAATACTCTTTAAAGGTGCGGTTAAAGATACAGGAAGCCATTCTGTTGTAGTAGCTTTAACTGTAGATTCAAAGTTAGTTGAACTTGTTTTTTTAGTTAAAGAAATAGACTTATAAGGATAGTATTTAGCTACTGATATTTGATCTTCTTTGTAGTAGTACCGTTTTGAAGGATCTTGAAAAGCTGATCCTGACGCTTTTAAAATATTTATTTTTCTAGGCTGGTTTCTATTATCAGTCCAAAACATTAAGTTTTCAACAATATTAAATCCTAATATAGGATGTGTTTTTGAAAAGTTTAAGAAAGAGCCTTCCACAAGTATGGAGCTTTCAAATCTTCTTTCTGGATCAGATTTTAAATTGCCATTATATTTTGTTCTAGTAATGTAACAATGTGAAGAAAAAGTAGATGCTTTGTTTTCTAGTTGGGTTTTAGAAGCATCAGTGAAAGTTGTAAGAAACATGTATATTGAAGAACTTTCGTCATGTGTAAACATTCCTATTATCTCCAATGGCTTTTCATTTTCAGAAATGCCTTCGTTTAATTTATTTATAAAACCAGGAAGAACAGCTGCATTTCCTTTTACGTTTTCTAATGCTCCAACATCTGAACCTTCAGATTTACTAATGTTTATATTTCTACCCTCTCGATACTCGCCATTAGGTATTAACCTAGCGTCCATATCTCGGTTCATTTTAGACTTTACAAAAGTATTTTTTATTTGAGCCATATTTAATGTTTAATCTGTTTAGATTTATTTCTCATTATTCTAGCTATCTGATCTATTTTTATGTCTGACAACCTTATTTTAGCATTTCTCAATGCTGCTCTTCTGTCTTTTTTGAATCTTTGAACAACATACTCCTGGACTCCAGATCTTCCAGCCAGTATAGAATAAGCTATATGCATATACATTGCTTCTTCGGCCATCTTAGGCACCTTAGAATCAGTGTCATGAGCTAACCCGTCTGATATATATTCTAAAACTACAACTCTACCATTCATATCACTAGAAAAAGATATAGTACCTCTCGCTGGATCCATAGTAAAATATCCATTAACTTGAGTTGTTTCTGGTAGCGCTCCATATCTCATGCCCAGTTGTTGGTGTCCAAACATGTAATTATCGCCATAGTAGTTTTCAATTTCGCTTTGATAATCGTCAAAACCACCACTTAGTCTTCTTTGATTTAAATCATTCCATCTACCTGATGTTTTAGATGATCCTTGAGTGTTAGTTCCAAGTCCATCTTGAATAAAATCTCCTTCAACTGTTTGTAAAGGAACGTCGGTAGGTCTTACAGTTAGGTTATCTGAAGGGTATATAATATGTTTAATACCATGAGCGTCTATCCAAGATAATCTAACATAGTTAACATAGTCCTGTGGTATTATCATTGATAAGCTAGGAGTTACTGTTATCTCTTGAGATTTAATACTTTTTAATGTATCGTAACTAAACTCTTGTAAACCTCTTTTAGCGTGAAACACAACGTCAGTTCTTTTTACGCTTGGTATTAGTTTGCCAGTTCCAACATATGTTGCTATAAATGTATTTACAATGTCAATTAGCTTAACATAGGAATATCCTCCGTAATTGTTTTGAACAGCAGAAACTCTTAAAGTTATTCTAGCGATAACACCTGCAGCGCCACCATTTACAGGAACACTTACATCTACCGTCTTATTGTTATCACTAAGTGATATTACACCAGCTGAATATTCAACATAGGTAACGCCTCCATCAACACTTGTTTCAAATATAAAATTACTGTAAGCAGATGAAGAACTTAATACTAGCTCAGTATTAAAAGTAGTTTCAAACTTGCTTTGATCTGTTGAAGCGGGTACTAAAAAAACTTTTTCTCCAGCGTAGTATTCCTCGTTAGTTTCTGTAATTAGTCCCATTTATTAAGATTTTTCGTTTTGATCTTCAGCCATAGCCATTTGTTGTGCTGAATTTATTATTTGTGGATCTCTTATAACTATACCTGAATATTTTAATATATTTAAAACTATTTCAGTTTGATCTGTATTGTCTATTTCAAATTGTGTAGACCCAAAAGTTGTTCCATTATATATGCTACTGCTAGTTAATGTAACAACAGCATTAGTTCCACCTCCAGCACCACCACCAGCTTGGAACACGGATGAGTCAAAAGTTATAGTATCACCCGCTGCAAAACCTGAGCCAGAAGCGTCTACATTTAAACCAGTTATTATGCCAATATCACTCATAGTCATTGTAAACTTCAAGCCAGTGCCATTGCCTTCATAAGTTATCCCATTAGATGATGTAGTTAGTCCAGACCAGGTTGTTTGAGTAGGTGAACTAGAAGTAGCTACAAATCCAGTTGTTAAAAAAGAAAACAAAGCGTTTTGAACTATCGGTAATCCCGTAGCCACATAAGTATTGGAGTCATACACATATTGCCCTAAGCTACCAATAGTATATCCAAATCTAACATTGTTCGGCTTTCTAATATATGTTACTGAAATGTCTGACTGTATTGAGTTAGGCTCTACGTATATTTTAGGATTTGTAATTGTAGTTAATTTATCCTCGTATGAGTATACAGGAAAAGATGAAGACGGCTTGGTTAAAGGTGAAAGTTTAAGATATAATAAATCATTTCTCTGTACTCTTTCAACCTCTATAGAATCTTTATATATAACAGTGCCTATTCTATGTGTGTCACTAGGAGTTGTAAAAAGCTTATTAGCTCCATCCCATACACAATTACCTTGAGTTTTAAATATAGATATTTTATCATCTACGTTTTTTACTCTGTCGGCGTATTCTGTTTCATCTTGGCGTACGCGTAAGTTTTGGTTTAAGTCTTCAAAATACTTTTCAAATATTTCCAACTGAACCTGTGTGCCTGTTTTATTAAATTCATCAGGAGTTATATAACCTCTTTGCTCCTTGTTTAATATTAATAAAACCGTTTTATAAACTTCATTTACGTTTATTGCCATTTTAATATTTTTAAAAAAAAAGGGTGGCGATAAAACCACCCTTAATTATAATCACTTGTTATTTAAGTTTTTTATCGATAGACTTATAAACTTCAAGTCCTTCATCTGTTTGGAACCAAGCAGCCATAGCTGAATACGGGTTCTCATCAAAAGGAACTGTCATTAATTTTCTACCGTTAGCACCCCAAGTAAATGTTCTTTGATCTTGAGCTAACTTAATAATACCTGACTCAGTTGCGTTAATAGCAAAGTTTCTAAGTACCACATTTTCATCTTCTGCTAAATCTAAAAACAATTTAGGGTTTCTCTTAGCAAATATTAATATATCTCTTTTTAGTTCTTTAGAACTTAAGCTAGATACAGCTGAACCGTTTTCAACTCTTAATATAGCTTCTGCTTGTTCAATATCCATTACTGAAGCAGCGTTTAATGCTTTAATTTCAAACTCTATCATGTCTAACTCATCAACAGCTATAGCTTTTTTGTCAAATTCATTATAAACTTTTCCTTTAGCTGGATGATATATAGATAATAGTTTTTGTAATTGAACTTTTTCTTTTGGCACATATAAAGTTCCATCTTCAAAAACAATATGCTCTAAAGTAACTGGTCCTTGTTGTTCATCAACAAATACAGACTTTTGGTTAGTAGCATATCTTAATTCTCTGTTATAACCTTTTATAGGATCAAACCAAAACATCGGGTGTCTAGAGGTGTGTCTTGAAGGAATTTTAAGTGTTAAAGGTTCTTTTGAACCTCTTAAAAAATAAGTTCTATCTTTAATTTCCCAAGTATCTTTTTTTACTTCAGGAGTTGCTGGGGCTTTAGCCACAGGCTTTTTCTTTTCTTTTGTTTCCATAATATAATATAATATAATAATTAAAAAAGACCCCGCCGAAGCGGGATCTTATTATTTCATTTATGCAGTTGCATAAGTTACTTCATCTACAACTTTTGATAAACTAACGTCAATCATTCCTGATCCTCCGCTAATTAAACCAATAGCTTTATTCAAAGCTGTTGCGTCAGCTTGAACAAAGTGAGTAGAATCCGTGCCCACAACCCAATCAACAGGTTTAATAGTTATGTTATTAGCTATATCGCCAATAAAGTTTACAACTAATAAGCCGTCTTCAGTGCTAGTAGCTAATTTAACACTAGCTACATTTTCTGATGATAATATATCAAAATCACCAGCTGCTTTTTTTAATTTTACGTATGCCATTTTCTTTATCTTTTAAATGTTAATAATTATATAGTAGTTGACTTAAACAATACGAAGTTATTCGCAGCTTGAGTAACTAAACATCTTTCAGATAAGAAATGTACTTCCATAGCATCAAGAGAAGAAGTATAAGCGCCGCCTACAGAACCTGTAATCCAGTTTTTATATCGTCTGTCATCAGTTTGAGAAGCTCTATATCTTACGTGTAAGAAAGGACGTCTAATGTTTGATCCTAACATTTGATCATAAACAGTAGTAGTACCAGCAGGAACCATAACACCGTCGATATCTTGTGTTAAACCTCTAGTAGTAGCATCGTTTAAGTATTTCCAGTCAGTTTTGTAGAAGTCATAAGAACCTCTTCTAAATCCTGAAAAACCAAAGTTAAGTGCCATTTCTGACTCATTGTCAAATAAACCATAAGAAGCAGCTTGTGTACCAGCATAACCTCCGCCAGCCATAGCAGCAATCATATCATCAAAATCCAAAGCGGTAGCTCTGTTTAAGAATAACATGTTTTCTTCAATAGCTCCTTGCTTGTCAAGTTGCTTAAGAATAGCATCAAAATCACCTAATGCACCAGTTCCAGGAGCAGCAGCACCAGCAAAATTTTGCCATACATTACCTCTTGTTTCAATAGCGTCAAATAAACCTTGAGTACCTATTGGAGCAACAGTATCAGTAAACTGAGTATCAGCGTAACTAGTACCGTAAGTAGCATCAGCAACAGCTGAACTAGTAGCAGCTTTTACACCTTCAACACAAGTCATTTCTAAGTAATCTTCAAAACGTAATCTTGTTTCAGACTCAGCTTTTAAATACCACATGTATCCTGATGTTCCATCTTCAGTAGCAACTTCAATCCACCCAATTTGAGCAGCATCAGAACCTGATACTTCAAATTTATCTTTAATGATAACTGGGTTGTTAGTGAAAGTTTGAACTTGAGGCTCAATAGATCCAACCATTTGGCTAGTTCCTTTTGCAAACTCTGAACCATAAACAAATAGTTTTAATCCAGCAGTTCCTAATCCAGCAGCTCCTAAATCGGCAGCTTCATAAGGTAAAGCAGTAATAGTTCTATTTGCTACAGAAACAGCGGTTACTAAAGCTTTTACAGTTGTAAAGCCATCAGCTATAACTACAGTTTGATTTAATCTTACAGCGTTATTTGCTCCAGTAGCTAGAGTTATAACATTACTAGTTCCAGTTCCTCTTGTAGCACCTTCATAAGCAATGTGTAATCTATTCTGCTCAGACCAAATTACTTGATCAGATGTCATAGGCATCTCAGCGCCTACCATTCTTAAGAAAGCAGATAAAGTTCTGTTTCCATATCTTTCTACTTCTGCTTCATAAAGCTCAGGTAGATATTGTTGTGCCCACTGTCCGTTAGACAAGTTGTTAAAGTCGATATAGTTATCAACCACAGCTTGTTTCTTCGGCATAGGGACGATTGATGCTGGAAATGCTCCAGCAGGAGAATTGTCTAAAAATCCCATTTTTATATTTTAGTTTAAGTTATTTTTTTATTGTTTTTATTTTTAACTTAGAACTTTCATTACCAGAAATAGCTCTTACCTTAAAACCATTTATAAATACGTCACCTGGAGTTTCAACTCTAGCGTCTTTACTTATATTTTTTGATTTAGCGGTAATATCTTTTACAGCATCACTTTTACCTTGCTCATAAAAATGAGAAGCAATAGTGTCGATGTTTCTAGCTCCGTATATAGCTTTGTGGTATGCACCTGGATCATTAACTGTACCATCTTCGTTTAAGAACTTCTTAATAAATGTTGTTAGATCAGATTGCGCCTCGGCAACTTCATTAACATCTTTAACACCGTATCTAAACTTTTTATCACCAACCTCGAAATCAAAACCTTTGAAATCATTAGTAAAATAGTCTTTAGTTACAGCTTTAAAGCTTTCATGACTTTGCTTTGCTACCTCTTGTTCTTTGTTATATCTATTGAAAAAATCAGTTGCTTTTTGTTGTTCTTGAGTAACGCCCGGTCTCAACTTGATCTCGTCGTAATACTTCTTTTTCGTTTCCTCCAAAAAGTTTTTGGCTTTTGCAATTTCTTCCTTATAAGCAAGTTTCTTTTTCTTTTGCTCACGTTCCTCAGCTTCTTCAGGATCAAAATAAAATTTGTCTTCTAATACAAAATCTATTTCTTCTCTGTCTAAGTGAGGCTTAGTCTGTTTGTAGTATTCTCTAAGTAAAACATCTTCATCAACGTTAGTGTAGTCTCTGCTTAATCTAGCATAGTCTTCTAATGTGCCACCAGTTTCTTTCATAAACTCAACAAGTTTTTCTACGTTTTCAGGTAAATCTACTTGCTCAGCAACTGGCTCAGGTGCTTTTTCAACCGGTTTTTCTACAGGAACTTCATCTTCTGCTACTTCATTTATAACAGTAAACTCTTCTTCCTTGGCTGGTTCTTCCTTAGTTTCTACTTTTTCTTCAACCTTTTCTTCTACAATCTCTTGTACAACTTCTTTAGTTTCTTCAGGTTGTTTTGTTTCTTCTTCTTTTTTAGTTAAATCTACTTTAGTCGTAGGTTCTGTTTTAACTAGTTTTTTAGGTTTCTTTTTAATTTTAAATTCACCTTGTTCTAAGGTCCCATCAGGAGCCTCTTTTACTTCTTCTTTTTCTGACATAATATAATATAATAATTAATAATTAACCCATTCCAAAAGGATTGAGCATTGGCATAGGCTCTTCACTAGGTGTTGGCTGATCTTTTTCAGTTGCACTTGTTTCAAAGCTTGTTGGTAATAAATCGTTTTGTCTTTGGTCTATTAGTTGAGACTGTTGAGAACCTTCAATACGTACTCTTTCATCTTTTCGGTCTTCAATTTCTTTTTCTTTGGTTTTTAAACCGTCAACCTCCATTTGCTTTAATTCTAAATCAAACTTGTGCTGCTGGTTCATAATCATTATCTTTACTTCAGCTTCTTGCCTATACTTCTCAACATCAAACTGTACTTTAGCTTGTTCAAACTGTACTTTTTGCTCTGTTAATATTTGTTGTTTTTGAGTTTCAGCTAATGCTTGCTTTTCAGCTGCTTCTGCTTGTGATTGAGCCTGCTGTTGTATTTGCTGTAATTTCATTTGCTGTTCAGCTGCTTGCTTTTGCTGTCTACGCTGTTTTAGCAATTGATTAGCTAGTGTTAAGTTTTTAACCTCTCTAATGTCTATAGCATCTTCTAAGTCAATACCACCAGTTTTTAAAGCTACCTGTATGTTTTCTTCTAACTTAGCTTTTTCTTCATCATCTGGTTCAAGATCTAAAAATATTCCAAAGTCATAGATGTTCTTATCCATAAGCTCTGTCAATGTAGATACATTAAACTTAGTTATGCTTGTTTGTAATGCTGATCTAGTTAAAGGAAACATTAAAGCATCACCTATTCTAAGAGATATGTTTTCACAGTTCTTAAGTGTTAAATATAAACTAGCCTGTAGTATGTGTCTAGTTGCTGTATTTGAATTAGCAGCAGCTATTTTTTGTAAACCTACTAATGAGTTTTTATCAGGACTGCTAGCATCTCTAGCTTCGTTTAGTCCCGTTACATCTCTAATAAGTTGTAAGTAATACTGGTAAGTTTGTATTAAGCTCTGTATTTTAGCCCCACCATTACCACTTTGTAATTCTTGAATAGGAACTTTACCAGGGTTCATGTCACCATCTTGAGTGAATGATCTACCAACAATAGAACCTGTTTGAAAATACATGTTTAAAGCTTCTTGTGGATTGTAAGTTGTTCCATTGCCTAAGTCTACTTCAGCTAAACCATCTACGTCCATATAAACACCATCAGGAACTACTCTAGATAAAACCTGTTGCAGTTTAAGATGTGTTAATTGAATCATATCAGCAAAGCCTGTTATACGGTTAACTAGTGAATCTATACGTCCTTTATACATTCTAGGAGCGCATATATTGTAGTTCATATTAACTTTAGTAGTGTCAGCACCTGGCCTAGTCATATTCTGAGCCATTTCCCATCTTAACATTTTAGGGTGTCCTAGTATTTTAACACCGCTATACAGTACCTCTATAGATCTAAAAGCTTTAGTAAAGTTAACTTCTTCTGGTGGATTAAAAGCATCTGTTTTTTCTAACGCTTTCTCTAAACCATTTGGAGTTTCTTTTATTTTAAACACTTGATTAGTAAATGTTTTATATTCAAAATATATTACTTGAATTTTATCATCTAAAATACCACTATTCCAATCGTTTCTATAGTTAGAATTACCTGGATACTTACTTATTTCCTTTAATTCTTCAGGTGTAAGCATTGGAAACTGCTTTTTAAGTTCAGCCATGCTAAGCCCTTTTACTTCACCTACATACCATATATCTTCAAAATTTGGATCTTCAGTATATGAATAAACTAAATTAGCAGGATCAACATAGCTAACTCCAACACCTTCTTGTAAATTAAACTCAGTTTTAGAGCAAGCTATACCTAATACCGTTAGATCATGGTTCAATCTTCTTCTGACTAAGTCATACTTGTTATAGTCTAATACATAGTTAATAGCTTCTTCTTGAGCTATTTCAATTCCCTGCTTGTAGTTAAGCTGCATATAGACAGACACCTCGTCTGGGTTAGTTGGCATATTAGATTTACCGCCACCTGTTGAAACGTCTAATCCTAATTGAGCTTTTGCTTTAGCTATATATTCTCTAGCATAAATATCTTTCATTAGACCTTGAACATATGCAGATCTTTTACCAGTGGAAGAAGGATCTTGAGCGTAAGCTTTAATATCATAGTTCTTTTGAGACATTCCATTAACAACTATGTCTACAAATTTAGAAATAATAGGTACAGGTGTCCAGTCTAGATTTAAGTAAGACAAATCACCATTTATAGATAGTTCGTCTTTGTACTTTTGAACAGATTGCTCTCCTCTAGCGTATAGTCTTAATTGATGGAAGTTATTGTAGTTAGTTGAAAATCTATAACCTCCAGCACCTGTTCTAGTGCCAGAAAACCATTCGCCTTCTATAGCTTGTCCTACCTTTAATCCATAGTCATAAGACGCTTTAACTGCATCAGGTACTACCTGATCCGGAAATGAACTTCCATAACTAGTTTCTATCATTTATTTTGTATTTTTGAAACAAACCCTTCATTATCGTATTTTTTAAAACTTAAATTAAGTGGCTGTTTGTTTTTAATTGCATTAGGTCTATAATTGTTCTTGTTACAAGCCATAATAGCTAAACCAGAGCTGATAGTTGCATCATACTTAGTTCTATTGTTTATATTAAATTTAGACCAATCTTGTAAGGTTTCTTGAAGATACATATCACCAAACTTACCATCTAATATACCAACATAGTTTTCTATATAAGCTTCTATTGCCGCTGCATGCGCTTGTTTAATATCTTCACTTGAATTAGGTATTCCACCTATTTCTTTTTCTGTAACAGATAATCTGTTCCATAGTTTATCAGGTCTATTCATGCTAAAACCTCTATAACCTCTTCTTCTTAAGTAGTATAATAATCTAGGTCTATTATTCTCAGCTAATATTGGCATGCCGTAAAATACCAAAGACATTAAAACTTCTTCAAAGAATATTTCTGATGTTTCAGGTCTAGCTATGTATTCTAGAAAGAAGTGATTAGGTGGCACATCTTCCATGCTAAACTTTGTTAGACCATGTAGAGCACCATTAGATCCTTTACCATCAACAGTTCCTGATATATCGTAGCTATCACATCCAAAAGCGCCTAAATGCTCGTTACCTGGATACTTAATACCATTTTTTACTATAATTCTATTTTGTAATCCACTTGGTGGAACCCAGCTAACGTTAAATCTACCATTTTTATCAGGAACAAACTGAACCCTAGTATCTTTAATCCCACCTTCCCACATAAATTTACCTCTCGTGACGCTAGCTTTGTTATTTAATTCTTCGTTAAAATCTATTTGTTCATAAATTTTAATTAAATTAAACAGGCTTTCTTTAGTTTCATCTCTAAACGCGTGAGCTTCAGTTCTTGGGAACTGTCTATAGTATTCGTTTAAACTGTCTTGATCTGACTTGAGTCCTTCAACTTCGTTTTCCCAGTGTTCAATGACTCCTGTTGCAATGTCAAAACCATCGACTCCTTTGACTGAACCCTTTTGTCTAACGAAGACAGGAAATCCAAAAGTATCCATGAATCCTTCGTAGTTCCACTCCATAGGGATGAAAAGAGAGTAGAGGCCAGAAGATGTTTGTCCGTTTCTATTTCTTTTAGTAACGTCTGAATTGTAGTATAGTTTTTTGAAGTTATTTCCACCTTTATCTAAAGCATTTGAAGTTGAGCCCATCATACACTTGCCTACGATTCTTGATCCTAGTCTTAACGTAGTTTTTGTAACTCTCCAGTTATTTAATATATTATCAGGTCTTTCCCATTTACCACTTTCATCATGAGCTAATAGTTTTAGCTTTTCACCATCATAAGAGTTATCACCTGTGTTTTTCCAATCAATAGTTGTATCAAGTCCTTCTAATTCTCTAAGTTGTTCATTTGATTCAAGCTTTCTTCTAGTAAGCTTTGATGCCGGAACACGATATGCAAGCTCCGTTTTTGGCCTGTCCATACCGTCTTGAATAGGTTTAAAGAAGAACGGGTAGTTGACTGATATGGGTACAACTTTATCTGTGAACATTTTCTTGGCATCTGAACCAGACTTGGACAATATGCCGAATCTAGCGTCGGAAGATATTGTAGCTTGGTTAACAAGTTCCGCTGATGACATAAAAGAGAATCCAGATCGTCTGTTTTTAAGATAGCACATTCCGTAACATCTTGTATCTGCTTTACATGCTTCCCAAAATATAAAGAAGAGTCTGTTAGCTTCTCTATAGTCTGGTGCTCCAATATCGATTTTTGACCACTGGAGGTACATGTAATGAGTACCAGTAATGTAATTAGCCACGCCGTTATTGTAAAACCAATAACCATTTTCTCGCCTTTTGAATTCTTCGTCGATGTAATCATACCACTTTTCTTTAAATTCAGCTGGATATTCTTCCCAGTCAAATCTACTTTTAATTTTACTTAGCTCTTTCGGATATTCTTGTCTTTCCCAACGTTGCTCCGCTTTCTTTTCGCTTCGTTTAAACGGTTCATCTGCTGCTGGTAAAGCAATCCTGAGATCTTGTATTTCAATGATTTGTCCAATTTTTCCAGTTTTACTTATTACTATAAAATCATAATCAGAGTTATAACCATACTCCCATTTTTTAAATCTATTGTTTTTAGCTAATATCTTAGGATTTACAACGTCCTTAATTTCTCTCCAAAGTGTTTGCTTGTAACTCACTTACTTCTCCCTTCTGCAAAACCTTTAAAAGCTTTTTCTATTTTAACTTCTTTAGGTTTATCATTCAGCATGTCTTCTTCATCCTGTATTTTAGTCAATATTTCAAAAGCATCCATTATTGCTAGCTTTTTAGTAGCGGCAGCATTCTTTAATCTATCAGCGCTTACATCGTCGTCTGAGTCTACAATCTTTTCTTTTGCTACCTTTATAAGTTCCTCAATCGCCTTTTGCCCAGCTTGGATTATTTTCTTTTTCGTTTCCTTGGTATTCATGCGTTAAAGCTATATCATTTGATTTCATACAATAAAGTCGTTCACCATCTATAATAAACTCAAACTCAGAGTCAGGGGTAAACGTAATAAGTGTTCCAGGAGTGATTCCTAGCGTTTCTAATGAACTATTACTATATTTCACTACACCAACGTTAGGTTGTTCTTTTCTGTTCTCTAAAATGTTTTGGTTTTTAAGTGGTTTTACAAAACAATAATCTAAATGTGGTTTGAGATTATACATATATATTTGTTCTGGTGAAACAAAATATAAGTCATCTTTAAAAAATGTAGAGCTATTACGTTCTCTATCTTTTTGATCATACCATCTTCTAAATATATTGTGATGTACGTAAAGCTCATCACCTACTTTTATCTTTGAGGTGTAAGCCGCTGGAGTAGATACAACAGCAGCTTTTTTACTAACAAACCTATGGTTTTCAATACTTGTATTAATAATAAGCTCTTTTTCTTCAACCTTTCTAATATTGTCATACCTTTCATCTAGTGGTTTAACAATGAAACTGTATAAACTTTTCATTAGTACTTTAAATCGTACTCTACAGATATTGCCATATTAGCGTTAAACTTTTTCCAAGGCAAGACTTCATTATTTTTAGTTATAAAAATATTATATGATTGATCTTGATCTTCAAAAAGAATATCACTAATAGTATGTCCACCGTACACTTCCTGACCAGTTGAATAATGCATTGCATCATTCTTGTAATCAGAACCTATACTAATCTTCCTTATTACTTTCGACATCTTCTTCTATCTTAGTATAAGAGCCGTCTTCTAGGTTTATTTCTATTGGGCCATACTCAGCTTCTAACACTTCTTTGTAATCTTCTATCTCTTTGTTAGCTCCAGCTATATCATGAAGTAATCCATGTTTTTGGCTTTCTAACATACCTATACTGTGAACAAGCTCATTAAGCTGTTTTTGTTGCTCTTGAATTAATGATAATTCTTCTTCTTTAATTTTCATTTGATTTAATTTAATTATATTTATTTTACTCTGGTGGATCAGGTATTGGATCAGGCGTTATACCATGCTCCTTTAGCTCAGCTATCCACTCGTCTTCATCTATGGTTTCATCAATAAACCATTTAGATAAAAGCTTTTGATGAGGATCTACAAAGCCATAACCTTCAACTACTTCTTTCATTGAGTTTTCATATGCTATCCAATAAGTTCGAACAGCAGGGTTGTCTATAGGAATATTACCACTCATAATCTTTTTTTACATTTATTCATCTTCCTCTTCTGTATCTGGATCAACACCATGTTCTAATAGAACACTTTTCCATACAACTTCGTCTATGTAGGTTGTTAAATGATTTATTGTGTCTAATCTTTCTTCAGTAGTTACAAGTCCGTATCCCTGAACAGTTGTTTCAGTATCATCTTCCCATGTAATCCAATACAAGGGAGGGTTTGGAAAAGCTATACTCTTAATCATAAATCGTTAAGTTCTGCTAAAATATTTGGTTCTAAACCAAGCTCAGCCAGTCTAATTAACCAGTCAGCTTTGTCATAGTATAATGGATCATTATCTGGTTGACCACTATCTATAGATGTTCCTTCAAGTGCTTCACCATAATGTATTATAGATTTATCATCATTATATGTTATAAACCAAGTGTCTTTATCTGTTGCTAATATTCTTATCATTAGTCTGTTGGATCTGCTGGTTTCCACTCAGGAGTTTGCATTAAAGCTAAAAACTCTGTTTGATTTAAAGTACTAACTGGAGTTAATGCTCCATTAGTTATAAAACTTGGTTCAACTAAATAAGATATAACACCTTGAGTGTTTGCTATATTTCTTCTCATTGATTGAGTTGAGTCTTCTGCTACTTGGCTAAATATGATAGCGTTAGTATCAGATAAGTTTACAATTGTATATATTGTATTATTCATTTTATTTTTAATTTACACCACCAGCTATATTAGCTAGCGTCATGTTTACACTTAAAGAATTTGCTTCACCACTTGGAGAAGATCCTGATATATTATTTGCTGATCCCATGTTTACTGATACTCCATTACCGCTTGTTCCTACACCATCTACTATAGCATTTTCCATCATACTGCTACTAGTTCCATTATTTGAACCTATTTCATCTAACACTGTCCACGCTGGTGAAGTCCATGAGCTATTACTACCTAACTGCCACCAAGCTACAGGAGCTGTACCAGAAAAGTTATGTAGATTGCTAGGGCGACCTTCGTTATAAATTTCTGTTATTTGTGAAGCTGTCAAAGCGCTATTAAAAATAGACACGTTAGAAATATCCCCTGTGAAAGGCCAACTAAAACCATAAGCGCCTAATTCGCAGCCAATAGTTAAATTATAAGTAGTATTTTCTATAATTGCTCTTGTTTCACTTACTGGAGTTGCTTCTGAATTACCATCTAAATATAGTTTTAATTGAGAACCATCATAAGTTCCAACAACATGATGCCAATTTCCATCTACTACATTTGTTGCTCCAGCTATTTGAACACTTGCAGAAGAAACGCCAATTTTAAAATTTAGAACATTATTGTTTATTCTAATAAAGTATGAATCATAAGGACTACCACCATAACTTTTATTAATTAATCTTGGGATTGCACTTGCTGAGCCACTTGTTTTAAACCACAAGCTAATAGTTAATGAGCTTGGCACTAAACTACTATCATTACCACAATTTATATAATCATTTCCATCAAAATTTAAAGCATACGGGCTATAGCTTTTAAACATTAGTAAGCCAGTTTGATTAATAAGATTACTTTGAGTTATCTGCCAAGTAGTAGAGTTTTTAGTAGATACTGATCCTATGACTTTAGTAGTCCCGTTGTTAGTTCCGTCGTTGGATCCTTTTGAATCTTCAATACCTGTAGTTGTGTTATCCAACTTCCACCAAGAAACTAAAGAACTAAATGAACTCATATCTGCTAAAGGTTTTCCATTATTGTAAATAGTCTCCGCGTCTGGTCCTGATAATTCTGTATTAAATATTTGAAAGTTACTAAGAAGTGAATGATTTAAATAACCAGTATTAACTCCACTTTGTCCAATTCTATAACTATTATTTGCTGCAAATCCAGTTATTGGGGTATTAGTGTTCCATTCTTGAGTTTGAGCAACTCCATTTACATAAAAAACAATTGTTCCACTTGTGAAAGTTACAACTATATTATACCATTCTCCATTAAAAATATTGGTATTTCCTTGAGCATTACCAGCGGTAAAATCATATTGCTTTCTGTAGTAGTTAGTATCATCACCACCAAAAATACGTATTTTAGTGCTATTATTTATTCTAACAGCACCTCTAAAACCTGTATCTCCAGAAACACTTGCACTTGAATTTCCTAATATCCATTGGTCAGAACCAGATATGCTTCCTGTGTTTTTAATCCAAAAAGAATAACTATAATCACTGTAGTTTGGTAAAGTAAAATTAGTATCTATATATGAACTTGGATTAAAATCTAAAGAACTTGAGTAAGCGCTAGAAGCATCATTTAACCGCCAAGTGGAGCCAGAATAAATCTCTGTTTGATCAAGTCTAAACCAGGTTTCTATATTAGATTTTTGAGGAAAGTCATCGAAAGATAGTACTGGAGATCCTCCATTATACAGTTCAGCTATTTCGCCACCTGCTACATCACCTTCTGCAACTCCACCATCTGTAAGAGTTGAATCGTACGCTACGAAGTTGGAATAATCACCTCTAGCAGACGCGCCACTATTAGTATTATGGTTAGATCCAAGAGCAGCATTTGTAGAACCCCAGCTAGATAATACTCCAGTTTTTGCAGTTTTTTTAATTAAAACACCGTCTATATATGTTTTGAAATGTGATCCATCAAAATTGAATATATAATGATGCCAATTTCCATCGTCATAATCAAAAGGAAAAGTAGCGTAAGCGCTGCTTCCGGTGCTTCCAGAAGCAACCATTACAGCATGCCATAATCCTCCAGCGCCGTTAGTTTTTAAATAATAAGTACCATAACTTCCAGAGTAAAAAATGTATGCATTACTAGAACTACCAGCTGCTCTATACCAAGTAGAAAATGTTATATTACTTTTTCCGGCAGGTTTTATTTTTGTAAAAAATCTAGATGTAGCTTGTGTTGAGCTCATTGCATAACCTCCTGGAATAGCTGAATTTGGTGTTAGGTAATTAGCTCCCATATGAGCTGAATTACCAAGTGGGTAGTAAGCTTTAGGTGGACTAGCTAAAGCCATTGGGTTGCCAGGATTTCCACTATTGTAAAGAGCGCCAACATCACCACTAGCAGATGAACCTGTAGCTACACTACCATCTGATAAGGCACGATCAAAAATACACACATCTGTTATTTCCAGAAATCTACCTCCTGAATTTCCCCCGCCTGTAGCACTTGAACCTATTTTAACATCATTAGCACTGCTAGTATCTAAAGTCTCATTGGTTTCATCTATTTTAACCCCGTCTAAGTAGAAGTGAAGATTATTAGTTCTTGAATTATCATATGTAACAACTATATGATACCAAACATCAGTAGTCATTACCCCGGTTGCTGAAGCTGGTATTAAATAATCACCTGTACTATGTCCTATAAACCATAAATAAGATCCAAAACTTGAACCAATAGCGCCCATTCCAAAGCCATTACCTGCTAAAGAAAGCGAACCTCCATGTATAGTGTAGCTGTAACCAGTAGTACTCCACCCGTTTGGATCTGTATTTTTAAACCAATAACTAATTGATTTAGGTTTAGTTCCACTTGGTAAAAAATAGCCAGTACTAACTCTATTGTTAGAAGCACTTATAGCCATACTATAACCTCGATTATTTCCCTCTTTTATATTAGGTAAACGCCATTGTGGATTTATATATTCTGCCATTTATTATTTTTTTAATCTCCCATTCGGTTCCATAGTTGGAGTCCTGTTGATAATTGTTCTGGATTTGTTACATTACCTGATCCTACAGCATCGGCAAGAGTTTGTATATTGCTCGTTGATATTACATTGTCCCAAATCATTACTTCATCAATGTTTCCTTCAAAAAGTAAACTTGTGTTATAATAAGCTCCTATGTGAAAATTACTGCTAGTGTTAGAATACAAAGAACTAGGTATTGTTCCTGATGAGCTTACACTTTGATTTACTCCATCTATATAGGTTTTTGCTTTATTAGAAGATAAAGACCCATCATAAGTAAAACAAACATGATACCATCGATCAAATAACAAGCCAGAAGTAGTAGTTATATTTATAGGTGTAGTGCTTGGGCCTCCAGAGTTTAAATAAAATCTTATGTTATTCTGAGCGTTTATGACAGCAGCAGAATAACTACCAAATCCAGCTGTGGTTATTTCTCCTTTAGTAAATAAACCTCTATATCCTGAATTTGTTTCATCTTCAATCTTGATGTACATAGAAACAGTTAAAGCACTTGTTAAATTTAAAGAAGAACTTCCATAGCTATTAATATATCCACTATTACCATTAAATGATAAAGAACTTGTACTAGGAACTAACAAAGGTAGCACAGTATCACCTGACAAGGTCCAACCAGCACCACCACTAGCAACAGTACTAGTTAAATAAGATCTAGCTTCCCAAGCGTTAGCGAAGTTAGCTCCACCAGACATATTTGAATCAAAAGTTTGACCACCACCTATATTGTTACCAGTAGCATTGTAAAGTCCTGAGTTGTTATATACTGTGTTAGCAAAATTTACTATAGTATTTGTATAGTTAACAGTACTCATGTTAGTGTTAGCGAAAAAGAACCATCCCCAAGCGTAGTTAGGCGTGAACCCCGTTGGAAGAACCCAATCAACTTCATGGTTAAATGATGAGGCGTTTTCTAAAATTCTATATACATTTCCAGTAGCTCCAGAAAGATCCCAGTTTCCTATGTCTTGATTAAAACTCGTTGCATTTCTAAAAACCTCCTTCCAAGCAGAAATATTACTAGTATCCCAAGCCGTGTAAGTTCTAGCGGTAGTTCCTGTTCCAACCGTTACTTGCCTAGCGTTCATGGGTTGACCGCCGTTGTTAAAAACGCTATTACTTTTAGCAAAACCATCTAGGGTTGTAACACTACTAGTATCCCATTTTCCAATATCAGTATTAAAACTACCACTAGCAATCATAGCATCCATTCTAGTGACTTGTTGAGTGTCCCAAGCTAAATATGTTTTTTGATAAGCGCCACTTCCTACAGTAACAGTTTTAGGAGTTAAAGTTAAATTTGGCCAATTACAATTGTTGAAAAGTGATTGAAAATAAACTCCACCGGTAGTTTTTATCTGCCATTTGTCAATATTGTACGACATGCTAGTACCTGCTAAAGCTGAATTAAAACCACTTACTTTACTAACGTCCCAAGCTAATCTGCTGCCAGTGTCTTTAGTATTTAAATCTGCATTTAAACTAGAGCATCCTGCAAAAGATGTATGCATGGTTGTAAGTCTACTAGTATCCCAGTTGCTTATGTCTGAGTTCAAACTAGAACAATAACCAAAAGCGTAATCAAAAGTGGTTATGTAGCTTGTATCCCATCCGCTTATGTCTTCATTAAATCCAAAGCACTTATAGAAAACCCCGTAAAGACTACTAAGTGATCTAACATTCCAATTACTTACTTGACTATTAGTAAATATATTATTATTTACATTACATCTATCAAAAATACTATTGATATTGGGCCCGTTAGAGAAGTTAGGTGGGGTTGGTGACTCTACCGTAAAATCAGGGTGAACTCTTCTATCTGCGGCAGTGTCGTGACATTTAAAAGCTCTATACAAACTATCCCAAGAATTAGTACCCCAATTACTTATCTTTTTAATTTTGTTAATTGTGCCTACTTGGTTGTAAAAATACAATGCGTTTATTTTCTCACTTGAATCTTTATTTATTTTTATAGTTTTTTCACCACCAGTAGCATAAGCTGGACCTGTTGCTGATGTTCCAGTATATGGAGTAGAACTAAAACCATTACCATCACCCCAATCTACACTGTAGTTATTATTACTACCTGAGCTAAATACAGTAAAAGTATCCCCAGCGTTGACATCAATAATTAACTCTGTAGATGCAAAAGGTATATCAGCTCCGCCATCTGTTATAGTCCACCCAGCATTTATTAATGCAACTCTACCTTTAGCAGCGTCTGAATCCATAACAGTATAAGTAGATGGTCCAATATTACCTTGAGTTGTAGCTCTTAAATATCTTGATCCATTCCAGGTATTAAATCCAGTTACAATAGCGTAAGTATCAAAAATCCCGTTTGGATCTGGTGGCCTTTCTACTACATCTCCAACACTAACAAACTGTTCCATGTCTTTTCCACTACCATATATACTATTACCTTGGTAAGTGTTAGTACCTTGAGTACCTTCAAATATATTTCCAGGTGAATATTTACTAATACCAAAGTTAACAGTAACGCCTGATTGAGCGTTAGCGGCGTGAGCTCCCCAACCTATTAATGTTGCGTCGTAATTAGATGTAGACATGTTCATCATATGTCTGCCTCTACTTGTAGCTCCATTTATTAAATTTAAACTCGTTATACCGCTTATGTCCCAACCACTTAGATCTTGATCAAAGTAGTTTGGAATTGATCCACGCCACTGTCCAGTAGCAAACATATTAAGCATGTTTGTTGTCTTAGAAGTTATATTCCAAGTTCCAATATTCCAATTCGGGAATACACCACCTTGAACTACATTATTGTTTTGCCCACCAAACAAGTAAAAATTAGTAACATTGCTAACATCCCAAGCAACATAAGATGATCCACCATGCCAACTTTGATTTATAGTTTTAGTAGCAAAAGCATTAACATCATCTACACCATAAGGCGCAGTAAGTGCGCCAACACCACAAAATTGCTGCATACTAATATTTTTACTAGCATCATCACTTAGTTTCCAATTGCTAGGGAAATTAGAGTTTGTAGCCCAGTTACAGCCCATCGCACTGAAATTAGTGCAATTGCTAACATCCCATCTTAATACATTATTTACCATTTTTGTGTTACCGTCAAAAGTAACATATCCAAACTGGTATAAAGTAGTAACGTTAGTTGTAACTAAATTTTCTATACCAGTAGACGTAGAGCTCACACCGTTGCACATTTGACTCATGTCTGTAGCTGAAGAAGTAACCCAGTTGTCAATATTAAATATTATACTACTATTTTCTCCCCATTTTGAAAAATTTTCTACATTACTAACGTTCCAGTTTCTTATATCTATCGTACATCCGTTAGCATCAAAAGTTTTAAACATTCTGTTCATATCAGTAATAGTACTAACATCCCAGTCAGATAAGTTTCCATTAACGTCTTCAAAATAACCAGTTCTATTTGCAGTAAAAGTACTGCTAAACATATCTGATAAAGATGTCACATTTGATAAATTAGGAGCATTGCTAGATCCTGCTGGAGCTTCTACTCTTATTTTGTTATCAGTATTATTGCTTCCAGAACTGTAAAACCAATTATTATTTTGCCATTCTATATCTCCCCACTTTAAAATAGATTTTTCGTAAGTATAAGTAGGGGTAGTCCAAGGACTGCTAAAACCTGTAAACTTAGATCCGTTTGCCGAGTCAAATATCTTTATATCATAAGTGCCTGAACTGGTATAATTATGAGTTGTACTTGCAGTTAAAGTTTGAGAATTAGTATCACCCCAGTCTACAAAACACTCACCATTTGACATTTGAGGAGAAAGTGTAAAGTTTGAACCATTAGCTGGTATTGTAGTTCTCATTGTAAATGGAACTTGTATTAACATAACAACTTCGTTGTAACATCCATCAGGATATGTACATCTAATTGTAGAACCACCTCTAAATGTACCTATTGTTATAACACCACTAGAACTTATGCTAAGACTATTAGTTGCTGTAAATACAGAACCTGCCGGAGGCGTTACAGTAGGTGAAATTGTTGTTATGCCTGTTGGATCTACAGCATAACTTGCATAAGCAAATGGTAGAGTAGCGTCTGGAGAACCTAAAGTTATATTCCAAGTTCTAACACTTGATAAAGAAGCTGCATTTGATCTAGCAATACTTGGAGCAGCTGTTATTTTATTATTTTCTAAATCACAAGTAAGTCCAGTATTTAAGTTAGTTTCCCAATTTTGCCTAATAAAAGTATCTACTTGACAAGTTGACAACGCATTATTTGCAAAAGCATATTGACCAATAACAGTTAAAGAACTATAGTTAGCGTTTGAAGGTAATGTAAGTCCGCCGGTGTCGAAGCCAGCTTGATAAGACATGTAATCTATAGTAACTAGATTTGATAAATCTACATTATCACCTATAGTTACTCTCCTTATTGATGTCTGCCAAAAAGCCTGGCTTATGTATGATATAGCTAAGTTTTGGTTATTTAGTATAAAATGATTATTAGTATCAGTTATAGTTGTTGTATAGAATATGTTACCAAAATTCATTGGATTGCTAGCTGAAAACGTGCAAGTGCTAAAATCTGGACTACTAATAATTTTAGCTGATCGAAACATAAATGCAAAACTATTAGTCATACTTGAAAAGTCAGCTCCTACAAAACTAGGTGAAGCACCTACGTCAGCGTTAGCAAGCCCACTACTTAACGCATTACACATGTCTCTAACGTTACCCACATTTAAACTAGAAGAAAAAGCATTTGAGAAATTGTCACTAGGATTTATTCTCATGAGGGTAGCAGCTTTAAACATCTCTTTAAAATTAATTGGACTACCATTAGTCGCTCCCCAAGTATTAAGACCTATTATTTCTGATATTTCACATTCCCAAAACATTCTATAAAAGCTAGTCGCATATGGGAAATTCCAATTAGACATGTTGAATTTTGATCCATCAGCCGCTGTTAAATGCTGATTAAATCTATAGAACATACTTTCAAGAGAGGTACCATTAAATGTAGTCCACCCAGACATATCTAAAGTACCACTTATTCTAGCTGAGTTAAACCAATATATATATGTTGAGTTCGCGTGGCTTGGAAACTTCCAATTAGATAAATTAGAACCATCTTTAAACTTTGCACTACTAAAGATGTAATCTATTACTAAGCCAGTGTTAGTAGTACTAGAATAATCTAATCCAGATAACTTAAATTCACATCCATTAGTAGTAGCGCTACCAACACTTACGAACCAGTTTCTAGCATAACTGTTGTTATCTTGAAATTTAATTTTTAATCCAGTTGCATCAAGTTTTTCAAGGTTAACTAAATTAATAAATGGACTACCAGTTTTCCAGCTAACACCGGCTGTTAAATCCCAACTTCTAATATCTACTTCTAATAATGAGGTACATCCCTCAAACATTTTAGTCATGTAACAACCTTGGTTACTACTTGGCCCTTGTCCAGAGGCTAAAAATGATGTTGTACTTATGTCTGTTAAGTTTACACAGTCTTTAAAAGCTTCAAATACATTACTCCAAGGATTTTGACCCCAAGATATAACTTTAGTTACATTTACTTGCCCACTTACAATTTTAAACTCATCAGCATAAGTAGTATCTAATTCTTCATTGTTTATAGATACAATACCAGCCGTCCCATCAGGAGCTGCGACAGAAGGGTTATCACCAGATAGTATATCAACATGACCACTTGGCCAGCTTACCCTAAAGTTACCTGCGCCAGCTGCGTTAGCTTCTATAGTTACAGCGCCATCTACTTCAAATTGAAAGTCATAAGTACCAGCAGGTCCCCAACCTGGTCTACCCGGGCCTGGCTTATTCGATAAATCAGGGATTGGCATCCCTAGTCCCATAAACATACTATACTAGTATAAAGCTATTATCTCTCCACCTGCAGCATCTAACGTAGCGCTAGAAGCGTTTATCTTTATAGCTAAAACCGGTAAGAATGAACCAGCTGTAACACCTTTGAATAAAACAGGTGTTGAACCACCTTCTAAAGTTACAGTTATGTCCATACCTACTCCAATATATAAAGCTACGCCTATACTATCAGTATTAGGTATTCTATCACCTAAAGTGTAGTTACCTGGTTTTAAGTCTAAAGCATCGTGAGCAAAAACTCTTGGTTCTGCATTTTGAGTGCCTTCTAATCCTCTTATTGCCATTTTATTTATTTATTTATTTTTGTAATTTTTTCAGCACCTCTAGATCCAAAGTATGCTACATATACTGTTACCAGCAACGTTTTTAATAAGTTTATCCACGATTCATCAACGTCGAATTGTAAGTGAAAAGAATCTACAGCCATCATAAATACAGCTGATCCAGTTAAGAATACCAAAGCCAACGGTCTAGTGTTTTTACTAAGCCAAGAATCTGACTTCATATCAGATCTCCATCTACTAGAGACTTCTTTCATTTCAGCTATATCTTGCTCTATAAGCTTCATTGCTTGTTCTTTGTCTACAGCTTTAATCTTAGTATCACTTGAAATTAAGTTTTTTACCACACCAAGTGTTCCTTGATTAGGTAGTACATCTCCAAGTGCTTGTAAAACTTTAGGAGCTTTACTAGCTAGAAAAGCACCTACTTTAGTTTCTTTAAATGTTTTCTTTTGGCTCATTTTAATTTAATTTCTTTTACCCATTTAGCGTTAGGCAATTCATAATCACCACCTGGTTGCATTATAAATGTATTAAACAGAAATAAAGGTTTTTGGATTGTTATTCTCTACATAACCAACTATTCTACCGTTTCTTGTAACTCTTTGTTTTTTTCCTGATGTTTGATCAACAGTTAATGTTTTACCATTAATTATTATTTTAGTAGCATCTGGCTTTTTTGATTTATCTTTCTCATCAATATCTATAGGATTTTCAACTCTAGCAGACTCACTCTCCATTGGTGATGATTCAGTGAATTCACTAGTATTAGCTGAAGAACTCATGCCGTACATTCTGCTAGGCGCTAATGGATTTTTTCTTGAATGATCTTTACTATAACTCATTGTATTTGTTTTTAATTTTTCTTTGCACTTTAGGATCAGAAGCCTCTTTCTCGTGAGCTAGATAATGTGCTCCATCTACTTTACTGCTTCTTTTAGTTTTTATAGTACTAGAGCTTCCTTTAGGTTTAAAAAACATATGTTCGTTGTCATAGCCAAACCTACCAGTGTCTTTACTATCAGGCATCATTTGATCATAGTGAACAAGTTCATGAGCTACAACGCTTTTTAATTGAGCAGGATCTGTAATGTCTTTATTTATTCTTATAGCTCCATTATTAGTTGCTATACCTAAAACACCGTCTTCTTCAAGTGTTCTGTAAACTGGTACGTGATTAAATTTATAAGGAGGTTCTATTTTGAAAGCCATTACTTGTTCATATTATAAGGAAAGTTATTATTAAACCATTGCTTGCGCTCATCACAACCGCAACCACCTGGTATTTTATCTGCCAACTTTTTTATTCCAGTTGCCTTTGTAAACTTTTCTATACTATCGCCTAACCCTCTTGACTTCATAAGTTTTTATATTCTCCAGTTGCGTCGAAGCTTGGACAAGCTTTGTTAGCAAACTCATTGTGTGAATAAATAATAGCTTCTGGATACATCGCCTTAAGTGTTTTAAGCACGTGTATCAAACTTTCTTTTTGTATTGGTGTTCTAGTATCCTTAGGAGTCTTACCATCACTCTCTACGCCACCGCAATAACAAATTCCTACTGAATTACGATTGTGACCTTTGCAATGAGCGCCTGTCTTATCTATATCTCTACCTTTTTTTATAGAACCATCTAGCTCTATATAAAAATGATAACCAATATCCGACCAGCCTCTACCGTCTACATGCCACTCTCTAATAGTATCAACTGATATATCTTGACCTTCTCTAGTAGCAGAGCAGTGTATTATAATCTCGTTTATGTTCCTCATTTCTTTTTATTATGTAACAACATCCACTTGTGCACAGTGTACCCAATGGTCAGCATTAGTAGTATAACTTCTAAAGCAGGCTCTATCCAGTTCATGCTAGCTAGAGTAAATGAAGAAGCATTTAGTAAATACAACTTCAAGTCCTGTGTACCCATTATTTTTGAGCTTCTAAAGCTGGGTTGCCTTTATAGACAACGTTATCTATAATAAGACTATTGGTTATCGTACCATCTTTAGATGTCATAACTCTTTTTCCTATAACAGGTTTTTCTTTTTGTAAAGCAACTCCTGCTGGCTTTTGTTTTTCTCCGTAACTTGGCATAATTTTTGTTTTTATGTAAATAAAGATCCGTAAGTGTTTTCTGGACTTGTAACATTTTGTATCATGTTTTGTCCATTAGGGTCAAATACTGGATTTGGTTGCACACTAGAATTTTGTGCGATATTTTCTGTAGGCTCTGGAGCTTCTGGATTGTTATTACCTAAAACACTTCCTTTTATACTGTTAATACCCATATCGCTACCCGTCAAACCTGTTACTAATCCTCCTAAAGCACCTTGCAAAACGCCTCCCGTGACTCTAGCACCTGCTCCAGCTAGCATTTTTAATTTTTTGCCAAACTTTAGATCTTTATAGCCTTTTTCTTTAAATTCGTCTTTTAGTTGACCAACTTCACTTCCAACACCTGTAGCAATTCCAGCTAAAGAACCAGCGGTACCTTTTATCATAGGCATTATAAGCTGCGGCGGTATAGCCTTTGCTGGTGAAGTTTTATTTATTTCATTTGTCTTTGTTGGCATATTCAATTGCTTTTGTTATTACTTTATAGCTATATCTATTACTATTTTCTAATTTAGTTGTAGGCATATTTTCTTCGCCTAACATAATACGATACATTCTACTAATTAGCTGCTTGCACTTATAGGATACTTTATATATATGATATTTTTGAGTGGTGCGGTTTCGTTTCCTCCACACTATAATCCACCCTTGTTTCAATAATCTGTTCCAGCGCCTGTTATCCCAGCTAAATGAGTACGTACCTTTTTTAAAATCATCTTTAGTAAACATATCTATAGCGTCTAAGTAGATTAGTAGCTCTAGATCTGCGTCTGTTAATTCATTAATTTTACAAGCCCACTTCCTTATTATTCTATAATGTTTAAGTAAACTTAGCTCTTTTAAATCAGAAGAGTTTAACTTTCTTAATCTCAATTATTTATATTTTATTCTTTTTTTTAAGTTTATCTGCTTTACCTCTAACCCATCCAAAATGAGTTATTTGAGGATTTTTTTCCATATGATCAAAAGTTCTATCTATTTCGTCAGCAAGTTTTTCGGTTCTTTTCTTTTTAATAAATTTTTTTAAACGCCCGCTTTTTTCTGGTTTATTAATAGGATTTTTTATTTTCTGCATTGCTGCGTGCATGTTTACTATATCTCTTCTTGACATGTTGTTTTTTTACAATATTATAACTACATCAAACTCTTTAATGATTTTATATTCCTCTTTGTTTATTTCTATATTAAAACCAGATGATCTGTCATAGTAGATTTCATCACCTTTTTTTAATACATTTACATCAGAGCCAGGTTCTACAACCTTAGCTCTTCTGTATCTAACATCTTCTCTTTGCTTTTCAGCTAGAATTAACCCACCTTTTGTTTGAACATCAACTTCTTTGATAGGTTCAATAACTATATATTTACCTACCGCCTTCATGCTCTTATGTTATTAATTACACAATCAGTTGATAATATAGTGGTAGCTACTGAAGCTGCGTTTGTTAATGCGCTCTTAGTAACTAACAAAGGATCTATAATTCCGGCTTTTACCATATCCACCGTTTTTCCTGTAACCACATCTAATCCCATGCCTTCTTCAAGCTTTTTTATATCGCTAATACCAGCATTGTTTAATATCAACTCGTGAGGTCTTCTAATAGCACTGTAAAGTACTTCTTCACCTATACAAGTCGGTTTTAAATTAAAACTAGCATTTAACAAAGCTATACCGCCTCCTGGCACTATACCTTCTTTAATCGCAGCTTTTGTAGCACAAATAGCATCTTCAACTCTATCCCTCTTCTCTTTCAGTTCTATTTCAGAGTTAGCCCCAACTTTAACTGTAGCAACTTTAGCTTTTAATTTAGCTAATCGTTTCTCTAGTCTAATAATAATATTAGGGTTTTTAGTTTCTTTTATATTTCTTTCTAGTAAAGATACAGTTTCTTTTACTTCAGCGTTATCTGATAAGTCTACTTGAAGTATTGTCTCTTCGTGATTAGTTACAGATCTAACACATGAACCTAAATGATCTGGACTTATTATGTCCATATCGTCACCTAGATCTTCATTAATAAGTGTAGCGCCAGTAACAGCACAAAGATCAGATAATACATCCTTCTTGCTGATTCCATATATTGGCGCATCTACGATATTGACCTTTATATTACCCTTCGTCTTGTTCATAGCCAGCGCGGAAACTACTTGTGGGTCAACATCTGCAATGATAAGAAGACTCTTACCATTTTTTATAATAAATTCAAGGACTGACTGAATCTTCCGCACGTTGGGTATTACTGATTCAACGATTAGAACCAACGGATTTTCAAGCTCAGCCGTTCCTTTTTCTTTGTTGGTAATAAAGTGGTTGTTCTTAAGAGCTCTGTCATATTGAACACCCTCTATTAACTCAACTACAGTTTCTGGTTGCTCGTTTGTTTCCATCATAACAACCCCTGTCTCATCTACTAATCGGAATGCTTCTCCTATGACCTTACCCAACTCTTTATCATTATTAGCTGATATAGTAGCGACTTGGTCTATTTTTTTGCCAGTTACTTTTCTGGACTTTTTATTTAAATACTTTATAACTTTACTAACACCTGAGTCAATACCTTCTTTAACAGCTCTTGGATCATCTAGTAGCGAATGCTCTGTAGCTTGATCTAGTATAGCTTTAGCTAACACTGTTGCGGTAGTCGTTCCGTCGCCAGCGTCTGATACTGTTCTTTGAGCCGCTTGTTTTATTAATGTAGCTCCAATGTTTTGTAATGGATCTTGTAATGTTATACTATTAGCAACTGTTACTCCATCCTTGGTTATTTGTGGTTTGCCTAAACTATCTTCTAGTATAACACATTTTCCACTCGCACCTAACGTTGACCCTACTGCATTAGTAAGTTTCTCAACGCCGGTTAATACCTGACTCCTAGCTGTATCGCCAAAAGTCAGGTTTTTAACTAACTTTAATTCTTGCATTTGATTTGATTAAATATGATTGATTTGAATACTATTCGAAGGTTTTTACAACTTTCGGTCCTTTGGTAAACTCTAGCTTTTTAGTGTAGTGCTCAATAGAACTATCTATTGCTTGCTCTGCTCCAGCTATTGTTTCTCTTCTGGTTACATCAACCCATTCATTTGAGTTCATGTCTTTGTATTCGGTTTGTAAAAATCCATTAGGTAATTGAGTTATTCTCCAGTTTTTCTTCTGTGAGATGTGTTCCCATAACTTAATGGTTTCTTCATTTGGTTGTGGTGTACTACTCCACGTATTGGTACGGGTATATAAAAACGTCATTGTATTTGGTTTTAGTTAAACGTTGGTTATTATATACTATCACTTGATAGTAGTGGTTTCTACATGGTAGAAATATTTTAATCATCTATTGGCTCTGGCTGAGGAGTAGTAGCTAAGTAAGCTTGGTAAGCGTCTTTAACTTCTTGTAACCAAACAGTGTTAGCTATAGCTGCTACATCAGCATCCAATGTAGACACATCCATATCAGGACTATAAGTAGTTCTATGATTAGATTTAGAGATTACTTTTCCATCCTCATATATAGTTGTTACTTTTTTAACACCTATTATTTTGTACTGCCCTGAAACTTCTATTGTTTCATTAGACACTTCTTTTGTTATTGCCATTTTTTATTTTTTAATAATTTTGTTATGCTAATTTATAAGTTGCAGATCCTTTTAAAGTTATACCTGATCCAGCTGAAGGCCTATACCAACTTGGTACGTAATCTTGAGCTTTCAAACCAAATGGTGCAGTAAGAGAATTTTTACTACCACCTTGAACTATCATGTATAATTTATCATATGATATGTAAAATATGCTAGGTACAGAATCGTAAGTATTTGAATCAGTATTTGCAAATAGTTGCCCTGCTGATTGTTCTCCAGCGGTAGCATCACCATATGCAGCTGCTGGTATACCACCAACAATCATAGACACATTTGAAGTTGAACTTCCTGTAACTACTATTTGAAAAGTTATATGGCATATGTCTTTAACTATGGTGTAAGTACCGTTAGAACTCACAACGGTTGGAGCAGTTCCTGTCGCTACGTAAGCAGTTGGTGTCCATGTTCCTGTTTCGCCTACGCTTGACCAGGAAAGAATACCTGATCCATTGTTAGTCAACACGTTGTCTGCCGCTCCTTGTGCGGCTGGTAATGTATAATTAATGTCAGCTGCTTGTGTTGTCGTTGCTTTTATTCCAGTATAGTGATCACCTGCAGCGTTTTTAAATTGTACTTGACCTGTTCTATTACTACCATTACCTTCTATTACTATATAACCTTCGGCTGAGGTAGTGTGACCAACAGTAAATGTTGGATCCGTAGCATTTGCAGCTACAAATTTAAACAAGTTTTTTGTGGAACCAGAACCTGTATCTATAATAGTTAAAGATTTATTACCAATATCTAATGTTCTATTTGCTGAGAAAGACAAGTCAGTGTTTGAAATATTATTAGATGCAGCCCAAGAAGCAGCTGATGATCCATTAGAAGTTAAAACATAACCACTTGTAGTTCCAACTGTATTTAAACCTGTTCCACCTTGTGTTATAGGTAAAATTCCTGTAACATTAGCTGTTAAATCACAATACTCAGTATTTGAAGAACCAGTACCACCATCAGAAATAGCTAAAGTACCTTCTATTGACGATGCTGATAGATCTAAGGCTAAAGAAGTTGTTTCTATTGCTAAACCACCGTTTAATTTTAAATCAGTGCTAAACGATGTTCCATTTAGTTGTAAACCATCTCCAGCAGTGTAAGAACCACCAGCTCCAGAAGGAGTGGCTATCCATCCTAAGCTACCAGCGGTAGTATATTCTAATATTTGATTATCAGTAGGTGCAGCACTAGGAAGTTTTAAAAGATAACTGTTATTACCAGCGTGTGCAGGCCCTTCTAAAGTAACTCCATGTGAAGAATTTTCACAATGTAATTTTATTCTACCAGCTGGATTGCCATTGCCTTGTCCTAAAACGTTTATAGTGTGCTTAACTCTTAATATACTAGAAGCATATGAAAAATCAGGAGAAGCTCCAAAAGCTCCACCATTGTTATACTGTATCTCTGAAGTACTACCAGCTGGATTAGCAGCTCCACCTGCTGGCGTGCCCCATGTTCCGTCATGTGCCAGAAATTGTCCAACATTACCACCAGTAGTTGTAACAGCTATAGTGCCACTATCAGTTATAGGGCTCCCAGCTACAGCAAATGCTGATGGCATTGATACTCCTACAGAGGTTACAGTTCCTTGATTATTAGAGAAAGGTAGTCCAGACACTCTAACTTGTTTAGTAGCAAATTTAGGTGTGCTAGCGCTATCCGATATTAATATCAAATCATCATCAACAGCTGCACCTTTTATAGGGTAGGAGTATATTATCGACATATTTTAGTATTTACAGTTTCTTTTTTGAGCAGCTTTAACGTTAGGCATTTTATATTGAGCAACTTTATTAACCATATTTCCCATTCTCTGCTTAGATGGGTGTTGGGCTACCATTTTAGCGGCTTTATCTAAAAATAGTTTTTCACCAGGCTTTCCACCTCCAGGTAAAGCAGCTGAACTAGGTCTCATAGGCGTCTCGCTAGTTTGCGTTGTTTCAACATAAGGCCTGTATGGAGATTTATTTTTTATATTTGACAAGTTTTCCTCATCAACAGTACTTCCTTTAATTCTAACATTATTAGCATCTCTATAATTCATACCTGAATCAGTGTACTTTTCTTTATTAAGATTAGGCATGATTGGATTACCTTTCTGCTGCGCAGCCATTTCATCTGAAGTCATAGCTTTACCTCTCATTTGACCAGCACTTATCTTATTATGAGCAAAACCATCTTCTCTTGGCATAGCATTTGCTGTAAGATTAAATTCAGGTGTAGGCATTAGATTTATATCTTTGTTACTAGACTTTGATTTGATTGTACTATACACATCTCCTACTCTTTTACTAGACTTTGGGCTTTTAGTGTTTGCTTCTGTTTTAGGATCCAATGTTTTTGGTGTTGATTTTGATTTGTTGCTTAATGCTTTACCTTTTGCACTACCCATCATAGGTCTTCCTACTTTCTTAGCTGCGTGTTTATATGCCATTTTTTTTGTTTTTAATGTTTAGTTTTTTGTTTAATATTTTAATAACCAAATGCTCTTTGGCTTATAAATGCTTTTATATCTTTTTTTGTATCTTTTGGTGTTAAACTTTGCCCTTTATAGTGGGTTACTTTAGGATCATGTCTTACATTATCACCACCGGTTCTAACTAAAGAGCTTTTTGCAAAATAATCTTTCTCTCCTTTGTTAAACTTGTAATAATCTCTTTCTCCCTTATAAATAGGGTTGTTTGATTTAAATTCACTCTTTGGCACCATTAGTGTATGCTTAGTTGCACCTGTAAATGTTTTAGTTGGCTTGCTTTTTACAGTCTTATCTTTAGCATAGTCAGTTAATCCAGGAAATCTACCTTCTTCATCTGTATAAACTTCAACTTTTTTGTGCTTTAGTCTGTTTTTAACCTTATCTACCACTCCATTCTGCGCTGCTGGCGATATTAATCCTTTCTTTTGTAAGCTTGAGTAAGAGTTTTCTTTTTCTCTTCCTGGTACTTGTATGTAATTCGTACCTGACTTACCAGTTATTCTATTAGTTTTTCCACTCATTATTTGATTCATCTGCTGAGTGTTTATATCCCCTTGATAATAAGCTTTAGCAAAGTTTTGCTCTGGAGTAGTTGAAGAACCGCTGCGATTTTTAGTACTTCTTCTTGATTTTGTTGCCATAATTAATATTTTTGTCTTAATTTAGTATATCACACAAAATATCTTATATTTACATGAAACAATCTTAATTTACACCATATAATATATATGAATAAAAAAGATAGAACAAAGAAAATAATAGATATAGTATTATATATACTTAAAATAGTCGATGCAATTATTAAAATAGCAAAAGTGTGACAATAGCCTGTTACTAGGCTAGGTCTAAGACCCTAATGTCACTGTTTTTCATAACTGATTAGAAGCATAGAAGTAAAGTGTTGCCCCCCTTCCTAATCTATTTACGTTCTTCTACAAATTGGGTTTTTAATTTTGGGCCCCACCCTTTTTCTACGATTTCGATTTATATATTTTCAATTTACATTTATATATATTTATAATTTTTCAAAAATTACTAGAAGTTACAAGCTAATTACTAGTCGATGCAGATAATATAAATATAATTAATAACTAAACAAATAAATAAATAATATGATCACAGCTTTAATCTTTATCTCAACTACAACTCTTATAATAAATCTTTTAACTAAACATTTATAGTAAATTGTAGAGAAGAAGAGTGCTAGACTTCTAACTAATAATTAACTAACAAATAAAACTACACTCTTACAAACTAAACACAACTAACAAACGATAATATAAATATAAACTAAATAACAAATAAATAAATATAAAAACTATGAATAATAATAAACTAACAACTAAAAGATTTGTAATCAGAAAATCATTACTCGGTACTAATACAGTAATCACTTTCACTAACAAAAAAGATATAACATTCACTTATGATCACGATGAAATTTATACTAAGTTTCAAAGTAAGTTCGACGAAATGAATTGCTTTCAAAAGTATAAAAGTTATACAAATTCTAATACTGTTCCAAAATTCTGCAGAGAATTAAGTACTCAGTCTTAAAACTAAAAGTCGACGTTGATAGTAATACTTTAACGACTCTAAATAACACGAATATATTACTCAGCACAAACTAAATACTAT
>Ga0206682_10000489_pt1 | contig 43034 bp, 46 predicted proteins | sample M240m12015metaG_FD_155444 | JGI IMG/M metagenome (GOLD analysis project Ga0206682, IMG submission 155444) | Ammonia-oxidizing marine archaeal communities from Monterey Bay, California, United States - M2 40m 12015 | ecosystem: Environmental > Aquatic > Marine > Intertidal zone | place: USA... | reverse complement strand
ATGCTGTTGACCTATCTCCGTAGTAGCACCAAGTTATTGCTGTAGAAAAAGCAAATAAAAGCAATGCAATGGCTACTAACTTTCCACCATAATCCCCAAGAGCTCCTTGTGAAAATGCTTTAGCTGTGAGTTCAGCTGAGCTCACTAGAGATTTCCCCTCGATTAATACTGGTTCTAAAACTTTACCATTAAGAACATTCAAAGATCCTGTGTATAGGTTTTTATCACCATTGGATTTAACAATCACATTCTCAGCAATTGATCTTGAATGGAGCACTGTAATATCAGAATCTATTAATTTACCATTCTCAATATTTATTGATCCAGAAAATTCTTTCACATCAGAATCAATTGATTGAACATATCTAGTAAGTTGATTCATATCATCAGGATAGATGTATGTACCATCAATATTCTCTTGATCACTATATGAACCTTGAAGAATAACCATGTCTGTCTTAGAAAAAGTGGTATCAAATTTTTCAGTCCAAACTCCACTTGATAAGATAACTAAAGCAGTCACACTACAAACAACGATTGTGTCTATGAATGGTTCTAATATGGACACAACACCTTGGTCAATCGAAGTATTTTTTGAGGATGCATGAGCAATTGGAGACGACCCTTGACCAGCTTCATTAGAATATAATCCTCTAGCCACACCATATTTTAAGCTCATTGCAAAACTAGCACCTAAGAATCCACCAACTGCTGCTGAACCAGTAAATACTTGAGCAAAAATAGCATTAAACGATGGAATGATATTTTGATAGTTTTCTATAAGAATGATAAGGGCTCCTCCAAAATATATTAATCCCATAATAGGAATAATTTTGCTAGCGACAGAAGCTATTCTTTTTATACCACCAATTATGATTACCCAAAGTAAGATCCCTAAAAACAAACCGGTAAATAATTTTGGAACTGCGAATTCAGTATTCATTACTAGCGCTATATTATTGATTTGCGGCATATTTCCGGAACCAATAGCAGTGATCATCATTAAAAATGCAAATAGTATGCCAGCCCATTTCATATTTAAAGCATGTTCTATGTAATACATAGGACCACCTGATATGGATCCATCTTCGAGTTTGGTTCGGTACTTATGACCCATAGTAACTTCTACAAATTTAGTAGTCATTCCAAAAATAGCTGTAATCCACATCCAGAATATAGCTGCCGGACCACCAGTCCATATAGCTAATGCCACACCACCAATATTACCCGTACCAACTGCTCCAGACATAGCAGTAGTTAGTGCTTCAAAAGCAGTTGTCTCACCCTCTGCATCTGATTTAGTATTTTTACCCGATACTAGTTTCCAAGCTTTACCAAAGAATCTAAATTGAGGAAACCCTAAATAGATAGTAAAAAATATACCTGTTCCGACTAGCAATATAGGGAACCACCAAGATCCACTCAAATTACTATCTAATAGTAATAAAAATTCATTAAATTGATTCATGATTTACCTCTATTGTTGAGACCAAGCTTCCAGTTCTGTATATCCACCGATTAATTCACCATTAATTTTTATTTGAGGAAAAGTCCTTGCAGTTGGAAACATGTCAAAAAAATCTTCTCTTGTAAAATCTTTATCTAACTGTTTATATGAATATTCATAGCTCTCACGCTCACATAAAGCTTTTGCTTTATCACAATATGGACAAAATGTTTTTCCGTAAATTTCAATCATGTTAGTATTTCCTAAATATTAATTAATTATAATCAAAAAATGTCATTATTTAACCTTAAAAACAAATCTATTCTTATTACTGGGTCTTCAAGAGGAATCGGTAAGTCAATTGCATTACACTCTGCTCTTCATGGAGCAAAGGTTATCATATCTTCAAGAAAGATGGATGCCTGTATTGAAACTGCAAATGAGATTAATCAAAAAGTTGGCTCTGATGTTGCGTTTCCAATTGCATGTAATATAAGTGATTCAAATCAACTTGATAAGCTTGTTTCTGAAACTATTAGTTTATTAGGTGGAATTGATACTCTGGTATGTAATGCAGCAACAAATACTCATATGGGCTCTATGCTTGACATGACTGATGAGCAATTTGATAAAGTGATGAATAATAATATTAAGTCTACGCAGAAGTTATGCAATCTTTGTATCCCTCATATGAAAGAAAAAAATGATGGATCTATAATTATTATATCCAGTATAGCGGCAATAAAAGGAAGCCCTATATTGGGTGCTTATAATATAAGCAAGGCAGCTGATGTAATGATAGTAAAAAATATTGCTGCTGAGTTTGGCCAATTTAATATTAGAGCTAATTCAATTGCACCAGGACTTATAAAAACAGATTTTGCTAAAGGTCTTTGGGAAAATCCAGATATACTAAAATCAGTTCTAACAACAACACCAATGAAAAGAATTGGTGAAGCAGATGAGATTGCGGGTGTTGCTGTAATGTTGGCGTCTAAAGCGGGTAGTTATATAAATGGTGAAACTATAGTTGTGGATGGTGGTACAACTATTGCTTAATAGATACTTTTAGCTGACTAAAAAAGTAATTCAGTACATAAGATTCGTTTATAGAAGTCACTGTATAAAAGTCATATCTCAGATTATTTAACTCATTAAGAATGTTAGATATTTTTAATTTATTAAAATTTGTTTTATTAAAAATACTATAAGAACCACTTAACTTAGTTGAAGTTATCCTTGATGTTAATAAAATTTTTAAAAACTCAATAAGATAATTTATTTTTTGTATAAAATTCAAATCAATATCATTGATTTCTTTTAAGGACTGAGTTTGATCAGTCTGATCAAATAAAAATTTCTCTAATACTGATACAAATTCTTTATAAGAATTTTGATTATTATTTTGTATATCTTCTAGTATGTTAAAGGGGGTTGCAAAGCTTGGGAAATCCATAGCCGTGTATTCTGTTATACCTGTTTCAGAAAGCCATATATCAATATTACGGGGACTTAAATTTTTGATATTTATAAGTTGGCATCGGCTATAAATAGTCTGATTAAGTGACCTTGGTCTATTTGTTGTCATAATGATATAAGAAAAAGGTGCTGGCTCTTCTAGAGATTTAAGCAAAGCATTTTGAGCTTCTGGCGTCATGATTTCTGCATTATGTATTATTGCTACTTTATTAGATGCCATTGAGGGGGTTAAATTTAAAAAAGAAATGATATCTTTAAAGCCCTTCTCTTCATCCCAATGCTTGGAACCTTTTCTCCTGCTTATATCATTAACACCTAACTTATCTTTGTCTAAAACGTAAACGTCAGGATGAGAATTGGTATTAATAAGTTTATTATGATCAACTGCACTTTGTTTTGAATTATTTAAAATAAGGTGAGTACAAATATGCTCTGCAAGTATATGCTTTCCTATCCCATTAGGCCCATTAATTATTATTCCATGTGGTAAGTTTTCAAAGTTTATATTGTTGAATATATCATTAAGCCATTTGTACTTAGTTAGATTCATATAGTTTGATTTACATGTTCAATAATTTTTTCATAGATACTTTCAATAGAATCCATAGCGTCTATTATTTTAATTCTTCCTGGCTGGTCGTTTGCTATTTCAAGATAACCATTTCTGACTTTATTAAAAAACTCGTCGCCAGATGATTCTATCCTATCTTTAATATCAGCTATTTTCCTTTCAAAACCATCTTGAACACTAATATCCAAAAGAAATGTTAAATCAGGAGTAGGACATTTTGTAAAGTCAATTAAGTTTTTGATGAAATTTATTGAAAGACCCCTTCCAAAACCCTGATATGCAATTGAGGCATCGTAAAATCTGTCGAATAAGATCACATCTACATTATTATTCAATACCTTTTCTGATATCAATTGTGCTCTTGCTGCAAACATAAGGAGCAGTTCTGATTCTTCGGAAAGATTTTCTTTAGAATCAAGCAGTATTGATCTAATACTCTCTCCTGTTATTGTTGAACCGGGTTCTCTTAAGACAGTGACAGTAAGACCTTTTGATTCCAGATAATCTTTTAATAAGTTAATCTGTGTGGATTTGCCTACACCCTCTATACCTTCAAAGCTTATAATTTTCATTAATTCAAACCAAGCTTTTTAATCATATCGAGATGCTCTTGATAGGTTTTAGAAAAATAATGAGAAGTTTTAGAGTCAGCAACAAAATATAAATAATCACCAGGGGCAGAAGTTATTGCAGCCTCAATTGATGAGATGGATGACATTGCTATTGGTGACGGTGGTAGACCATTTTGCATGTAAGTATTATATAAATTATTTTTATTTAGAATATCAGATTTTTTTATATCTCCATCAAAATTTGGTAATAAACCATAAATAATTGTGGGATCAGCTTGAAGTCGCATACCTAAGGTTAATCTTTTAAGGAATACTGCAGCTATATCTTTCTTTTCGTCCATATTACCTGCTTCTTTTTCGATTATAGATGCCAAAATAATAGCCTCATTTATATTCTTTAGAGGGTTATTTGAGGGTTTTAGCTTCCATATCTCATTAATACTTTTATAAAGGCGATCATGACTTTCCTGTAAAATCAGAGAAGCATCTGATAAGTCTTTATAGAAGTAGGTATCTGGATATAGGACCCCTTCCTTGAAAGGGAATTTGTTTTCGATGCAGTCAAGATTTATACAATCATTGTTTAGATAGCTGTTATTAAGTTCATCGTTAATCTGATAGATATTTGAACCATCTCTGATAATTAATTTGTGAGTTACGGTTTGACCGTTGCTTAACTTTATAAATACATCCTTTAAATTAAGATTTTTTATCTCATATTTACCTACTTTTAGTGTGTCTATATCATTTAATTTCATGTAAATATTTAAATAAATTTTATCAAAAGTAGTTATCGGTTTTAAATTATTTAGAGTTGTTCTTATTGACGCTCCTTCATCGACATAAAAATAAGAAGTTTCATTTAGCGGTTTGTAATTTATAAAAGCAAAATATGGACCTATTGCAGACAAAAGAATTACTGCAATAAATTTAATATATAAGAAAATTTTCATTGATACTTATAGTGTCACAAATAAAAAAAGGATTCTATTTAAGAATCCTTTTTGAGTTCAATCCCTTAAAAAAAGGAAAGAAATAATAGTTACTAATTTATCTTAATTAGGAATTAGAATTTATATAGTCTACTGCTTCGTTAACTGTAGAAATCTTTTCAGCATCTTCATCTGCAATTTCAAGATCAAATTCTTCTTCAAGTGCCATAACTAGCTCAACTGTATCTAAAGAGTCAGCACCTAGATCATCAACAAAAGATGAATCACTTTGTATTTCATCAATAGCAGTTCCAAGTTGGTCACTTACTATTTTTTTTACTTTATCTTCAACGCTCATATTTTCTCCCAATTGAAAAGGGTTGCATTTTACATCTAATTTTTAAAAGATGCACACTTATTAGTGCATAAATAATCCACCATCAACAGATATTGTTTGACCAGTTATGTAACCAGCTTCCTCACTTGCAAGGAAAGCAACAAGTTCTGCCACGTCCTTAGGATCACCAAATCTATTTAATGGGATGCTATTAATAACATTATTTTTTGAATCATCATCTAAAAATGAAGTCATATCAGTTTCTATAAATCCTGGAGCAACTGAGTTAACTGTTATACCTCGTGAACCAACTTCCTTGGCCAGTGATTTAGTAAACCCGCTTAAACCAGCTTTTGCTGATGAGTAGTTAACCTGTCCTGGATTCCCCATTAAACCAGAAACAGATGAAATATTAATTACCCTGCCACTCCTATTTTTAATCATATTTTTTATAAAGGCTTTTGTAAGATTAAATGTACCAGTTAAATTAGTAGATATAACATTATCCCAATCTTCATCTTTCATCCTTAAGAAAAGTTGATCAGATGTAATTCCTGCATTATTAATAAGGATATCTGGTAATAAATTTTTTTCTTTTAGTAAGGTAGCGGCTGATTTAATAGAATCTCTACATGTTATATCTAATTTTAAAGGAATTAGATTATCCGATGTTGTATCAAATTTAAAATCAGATCTTGCAGTACCGATGACTTTATAGCCAGCCTTTGCTAAATAAATTGCTATAGCAGAACCAATACCTCTAGAGGCGCCTGATATTAGGACAATTTTATTATTCATATATATTATTAAAATCCTCTTCGAATTGGCTTGAAGACATTGAATAAATATCTGTTAAGCCATTATTTTTAGCTAGGCCTGATAAAACTTTACCAGGACCACATTCTACAACAATCCCATTATAGCTTTTAATCTCTTCCATAGTTTTAGACCATTGCACAGGTTGAGTTAACTGATCAGTTAATAAGTTTGAAATATCACCATCGGATTCAGATGCATTTATATTATGCAAAATTGGTATATTTGGGTTTTTAAAGCTTATATTCTTAAGCTCATCTGATAGTAAAATAGATGCTTGATTCATCAATTCACAATGCGAGGCAACACTAACTTTTAACTGAATTGCCCTTTTGGCACCTTTTTCCTTACATTGATCAGCTGCAGCTTGAGCTGCCTCATGAGTTCCAGCTATGACAACTTGATTTAAAGAATTAATATTTGCCGAAGAAATAGATTGATTTAATCTAGAGCTAACTTCACTGCAAATAGAATCTATTGTTTCTAAGTCAAGATTTAAAATTGCGAACATGGAACCAGCATCACACTTTTCCATAAACAGTCCTCTTTTATGAACTAGCAAAAGAGCATCTTCAAAATCTATGGAGCCTGATGCAACCAATGCAGAGTACTCACCTAAAGAGTGACCTGCTAACAAATTCGGATTTGCACCAGTAATAGAAACAAATTTCTTATAGTACAAATAAGATGTTGCTAATAAGGCTGGTTGGGTTAAAGATGTCTGGTTTAATTTATCTTCTGGTCCTTGTTGAATAACATTAACAAGATCAACTGATAAAACTTTATTTGAAACTTCTGAGATGAAATTAATATCCTCATAGCTAAATGAGGACAACATTCCTAATGACTGAGATCCCTGACCTGGGAAAAGTAAACTTATATGCCTAGGCATAAATTAAGCAGACGTTTCTTCTACTTCTTTTTCAACTTTTCTTAAGTCTTTAACAAGTCTACCTTTATAAAAACCATCTTTAGTCATTTGATGTCTAGCATGCTTTTCTCCTGATACAGGATCTATAGATAATGTAGATGCTGTAAGAGAATCATGCGATCTTCTTTGACCTCTTCTGGATCTTGTTACTTTACTTTTTTGAACTGCCATACTAACCCTTTAAAAAAAACGTATCCTAACAAATATCTACTACTATTGATAGATTTTTTATTCTAATAAATCAAGAATTTTTTTAAAGGAATCATCAATTTCTGCCGAACATTTTATAAGTTTATTGTCTTGATCTGTAAATTCTATCTCTGATGCATGAAGTGTCATTCTTTTAGTCTTATTAAAAGGTTTACTTTTATTAAATGTTCTATCTCCATATTTATCATCATTAATAATGGGATGACCTATATGATTAGCCTGTACTCTAATTTGATGAGTTCTACCAGTAGCTATGCTCACACTTACCAATGAAGATTGATTTAGCTTTTTTAATGGCTTAAATATTGAAATAGCTTCCTTTCCAAATTCTGAAACTTTAGACTTTTGATTATTATTTTTTGACGATGTTTCAATAAATAGGTCTACTTTGATTTTTTTCTTAAGATGACCTTTAAGTATGGCGAGATAAGTCTTATTAACTTTTTTATGCACAAGCTGCTCATTAAAGTGCCTATTTGATTTCTTATTTTTTGAAATAACTAGGCAGCCTGAGGTCTCCTTATCAATTCTATGACAGAGATCAACATCATTATCCATAAATGATCTCAAAATACTTATCACTCCATTTGGGCTGTTTGTTCCTCCATGAACTGGAAGGCCATGAGGCTTATTTAAAATCAAATAATTACTATCCTCATAAATAATATTCGTTTTAATTAGATTGATTAGGCTTTCTGAAAAAACTGGTTTTTTTTCCATAGATGAATCATTTACTAAGTATGGAGGAATTCTGATGACATCATTGGTTTTAATTTTTGTATGTGGTTTTACACGTCCAGAATTTACTCGTACCTCTCCTTTGCGGATGATGCTATATATTTTAGATTTAGGAACGTCTTTATATAATGATAGAAGATAATTATCTAACCTTCTTCCATCATTATCGTCATTTACTGCAATTTTTTTGACAGGCATGTGACAAATCTATAGGATATGACCTTAAATAACTAGAAAAAACTAGTTAAATATTAAAGAAAGATAAATACAACAGTTTAATTACAGCTCTCATAAAGAGCTAATCATTCAAGCAATTATAAGTAAGACTTGATGATAGAAGCTTAAAATAAGCACACTGCTGACTTATCTTCCTATATTTAGGGAGAAAATAATGAAAAGAATTCTAATAAACTCATCTTATGGAGATGAGCTTCGCGTAGCTTTAGTTGACGGTGCTAAGTTATATGATTTTGATACTGAATCGCCTGACAAGGTACTACTTAAAGGAAGTATATTTAAAGCAACTGTCTCAAGAGTAGAATCTAGTCTAGATGCTGCTTTTGTTAATTTTGGTTCTGAAAGGCATGGTTTTCTTCCATTAAAAGATTTATCTAATGATTTCTTTAAAAAGAATTCTGAAGGCAAGAAAGAATGCACTCTTAAAGAAGGTCAAGAAATAATTGTTCAAGTTACCAAAGAAGAAAGAGGCACCAAAGGTGCAGCCCTTACAACACAAATAGGATTAGCAGGAAGATTTATTGTACTTATTCCAAACTCATCAAGATCTGGTGGTATATCAAGAAGAATTAGTGGCGATGAAAGAGAGCAAATAAAACAAGCATTAGATTCTATAAATATTCCGGATAATATGAGCGCTATCGTTCGTACAAACGGTCTTGGAAGAAGCTCAGAAGAATTAAGTCTTGATTTGGCATACCTTTTAGCCCTATGGGAAGAGATCAATAAAACAATTCCAGAAGCACCCTCACCTGCACTAATCTACAGAGATGACAAATTAATAGTCAGAGTTGTTAAAGACTATTTTAAAGATGACATTGAAGAAATTTTAATTGACGATAAAGATACCTACATAGAAGCAAAAGAATTTATTGAGTCCGTTATTCCAGATCATGCAGACAAAGTTAAGTTATACGATGAAGAAATCCCGCTTTTTAATAGGTATCAGATTGAATCACAAATTGAACTAGCATTTCAAAGAGAAATTTCTTTATCATCTGGCGGATCAATAGTTATAGATCCAACAGAGGCAATGACAGCTGTGGACGTCAATTCTGCAAGATCAACAAAAGGTAAAGATATCGAAGATACAGCCTATAAAACAAATCTTGAGGCTGCTAAAGAAGTAGCCAGACAACTTAGACTTAGAGATGTAGGCGGTCTAGTTGTTATTGATTTTATTGATATGCTTGATACATCACATCAAGAAAAAGTTGAGTCTGCTTTTAGAAAAGCTGTTTATTCAGATAGAGCTAGAGTTCAAATATCAGGAATATCTAAATTTGGTTTATTAGAAGTATCTAGACAAAGGTTAAGACCATCGCTTAATGAATCTTATGATATAGAGCATGTCTTAGTAAGAGGTCCAAGATCGTTAGGCTTATCTATTTTAAGAATAATAGGAGAAGATTCAGCAAAAGATAATACTGGTGAAATACAAGTTTATGTTCCTTCAGATGTCGCTAGCTTCCTATTAAATGAAAAAAGACAAGACATTATAAATATAGAAAAATCAAATAATATCAGAGTTTTAGTTATTGCAGATCCCTATAAAGCTAGGCCTTACTACAAGGTAGTAAGAATAAAAGCTTCAGATATAAAAAATGTTGATTCTTATAAATTAACTCCAAATAGTCCAGAGCCAACAACGGATTGGAGAGATGATAAAAATCAATCAAAAGGCATGAAACCATTGGTTGACGGAATTAAACCACCAAAAATGCCTAAAAAGAAAAAAGAAGGTTTAGTTGGTTGGATCAAAAGTATTGCTGGGATAGACAAAGATGATAAACCTAAAAAGAAAACTAGGTCAGGTACTCAAAATAGAAATAAAAAGCAAAGACAAAATACTAAACCAAGAAATAATAAAGCATCAGCTCATAGAAATAATAACCAGAAGGCCAAGGCTAATCAAAAGACAAATGCCAATCAGAAGAGCAATCCAAATCAAAAAAATGTAAAAAGCCAAAATACCAATTCTAAGCATTCAAATACTAAAAATTTAAATACTAATGATCAATCACAACAAAAGGTTAATGAAAAAGATTTAAATAAAAATGAAACAAAAAAAGTAGTTGAAAAAAATACAAAACAAAATAAACCATCAACCAAGGCACCAAATAAAAAACCTTTAAATGATAAACCTAAAGTTGATAAGAAAATTTCTCAAGAGACTAAGAAACCTGTAAAAAAAGAACCTGCTATTAGAGAAATTGTAAAAAAACCGAAAGAAAAAGCAAAAATACCAACTAGGGCTTCAAATGACCCTCGATATAAGAGTTAATTAGTCTTCCTGATAGGGTTGAATTTGGCGGTGTTCTAGGTAAGTCATTTATACTAAACCATTTTGCATCCACTATTTCTATACCGTCAACATTGATTTCTCCAGAGTCATATTCACATTCGTAACCAATCATTAGCTGACTAGGAAAAGGCCATGACTGGCTTCCAAAATACTTTATATTTTTAACCTTTAATCCAACTTCCTCCTCAACTTCTCTTTGAAGAGTTTGTTCTGCTGTTTCAGATGTTTCGATGAAGCCGGCAAGAACACTATAAAGACCATCTGGGAACATAGCATTCCTAGCTAATAGAATATGATTGTCTTTTTTAATAAGACATAGAACACAAGGTGAAATTGTTGGATAGGTCATGATGTTATTACATGAACAAAATAATGCACCCTCTTTTTCGTCATGAATTTTTACCTTGCCACAATAACCACAATGTCTATTGCTTTTAAGCCAGTGTAATAATTGATTAGCTCTTCCAACAAGATTTAAATCGTTTTCATTTAACATTGACATCATATGACGTAAATCATATTCAACTAAAGAGTTATAACCCTGATCCTTTAATGGAAATTTAGTTTCAGTAACATCTACTGCATATATATTAGAGTTATCCTTTATAGCTATTCCTATTTTGCTTGATGTATTTTCATAAACTAAAAATGATTCATCTAACAGGAAGGTTTTTTGATCAGTATCATAAATTACCTTGCCATTGTTATATATAATAAATATATTATTATTATTAGGTTTAAAATCAAAAAATCTTTTAAAATGCATATAAATAACTCATAAATTAAATTCAAACTACCTATGATTAATACAATACAAAAAATGTTTTTAGGCAATTCACCAAGCTGGTACAAGTCTACCATTGTAGTGTTTCTAATAATTAATCCAATAGCTTTGGTATTTTTAAATTCACTCAATTTAAATGGTGAGTTTATTGTTGGATGGATGTTTCTTCTAGAGTTTATTTTTACTCTAGCATTAGCTTTAAAGTGTTATCCACTTCAACCAGGCGGCCTTCTTGCAATTCAGGCAATTGCATTAGGCTTAACAAGCACAGAATCCATTCTTCATGAAATTGAAAATAACCTAGAAGTTATACTTTTATTAGTTTTTATGGTTGCTGGAATATTCTTTATGAAGAATTTAATGCTAACTATATTCACCAAGCTTCTTCTTAAAGTTAAATCTAAAACATACTTATCACTTCTTTTTTGTATATCAGCAGCAGTTTTATCAGCTTTTTTAGATGCTTTGACTGTTACAGCTGTTTTGATAGGCGTCACTATAGGTTTTTATAGAGTTTTTCATACAGTTTCTTCTGGTAAAGCTTTCAGTGATTCCGATCACAATTATCTAAACAACTCATTATTGAGTGAAGCCGGGAGTGAGGATTTAGAAAAATTTAAAGGTTTTTTAAGAGACTTGGTTATGCACGGTGCTATCGGGACAGCTCTTGGTGGTGTTTGCACTATTGTAGGCGAACCTCAAAATCTTTTAATTGCTAAAATTGCTGGATGGGAGTTTATAGAATTCTTTATGAGAATGGCACCAATAACAATGCCAGTATTTATTGCAGGTTTAATTACATGTGTTTTTGTAGAAAAATTCTCTATTGCAGGTTTTGGTAACCAGTTACCTGAAAGTGTTAGAACAATATTTAATGATTTTGATGAATATGAAAAACAGAACACAACAACAAAACATCAAGCTGAATTATTGGTAGAGGGTTTAGTTGCTATTTTTCTAGTTGTTGCACTTGCACTTCATATTGCTGCAGTCGGTTTAATTGGGCTTGCTGTAATTATTCTCTTAACTTCATTTAAGGGTATTACTGAAGAACATGACCTTGGAGAAGCTTTCCACGAAGCGCTCCCATTCACCGCCCTTTTAGCAGTCTTCTTTGCGATAGTTAGCGTAATTCATGATCAGCATTTGTTCACACCTGTTATCAGTTATGTCTTAGCACAAAGCGTTGATACCCAACCACCTTTATTTTTTGTAGCAAATGGAGTCTTATCTGCAATTAGTGATAATGTTTTTGTTGCAACGATATACATAAATGAAGTTAAAGCAGCTCTAGACAATGGATTAATCACAAGAGAACAGTTTGATCATCTAGCTGTTGCAATTAATACAGGTACTAATATACCTAGTGTGGCAACACCAAATGGACAAGCTGCATTTCTATTCCTGCTAACATCATCATTGGCACCTTTGATTAACCTGTCGTATTTACGAATGGTAATGATGGCCTTGCCATATACGATAGTACTTTCAATAGTAGGTTTTATATCGATCGTATACTTTCTTTAAATATGAGTTTTGTCTCTGAGCATAAGGTATGTATTGCACCAATGATGCAATACACAGATATGCATGATAGATATCTGCTAAGGCTAATTTCAGAAAAAGTCTTCTTATATACAGAAATGGTAACTACTGGAGCTATTCTGTATGGAAAATGTTTTCATCAACTTGAATATAACCCACAAGAACACCCTGTAGCAGTCCAATTGGGAGGCTCTGATATAAATGATTTAGTCGAGTGTGCAAAAATTTCTGAAGACTATGGGTATGATGAAATTAATTTAAATGTTGGATGCCCCTCAGATAGAGTTCAAAAAGGAAGATTTGGAGCTTGTTTAATGCTTGAGCCTGATCATGTTGCTGAATGTCTTGGATCTATGCAGAACAATGTATCAGTTCCAGTTTCTATTAAGTGTAGACTAGGTGTAGACGAACATGAGGATTATGAATTCTTGCATAACTTTGTAACTATCATTAAAAATGCTGGAATCAATAATTTTGTTATACATGCTAGAAATGGAATTTTAAAGGGCTTAAGTCCAAGACAAAATAGACACATACCACCTTTAAAATATGACTATGTTTATAGACTTAAAGAAGATTTTCCAGAGCTTTGTATAATAATAAATGGCGGAATAAAATCACTAGACGATGTTAAGCTTCACCTTCAGAATGTTGATGGCGTAATGATTGGTAGAGCAGCATATGAAAATCCTTTCTTGATTAAGGATATAGATTCTGAAATATATGATCTTGAACATATAAAAAAATCAAAAAAAATTATATTAAACCAATACTTGGATTATGTTGAAGAAAAAGTTCAACAAGGATATGAATTATCAAGAATGATGAAACATCTTTTTGGTCTATCAAGAGGCGATAAGTTTGCAAAAACATTTCGTCTAAAAATCTTAGAGGTTATCAAAAGTGGTGAGCTAAAGAATCAAAGAAAAGATTTAGAGGATCTTTTATTCTATTAAGAAATCATCCATATCATCTACAAATTCATCGACAATATTTTCACCATCACTTACTTCATAAATCATGTATTGAACATAGGAGTCTTTGACAAAGTCATACCTATCCCCATAAATTAAGGACTCTATCTCTAATAGCCTTTCTCTAGTTTCAAGTGCATCGACAGCTTTTAATGCAATATTTACATCACTTTCTGTCATATGGAATGTTACAGATAAGAAGGATGAAACAGGTCTACTAAAAACATCCCTTACACTTGATGGGCCTAATAAAGGAAGCATTATATAGGGTCCTGAAGGCACTCCCCATAACGCTAGGGTTTGACTAAAATCTTCTTCATGTCTTGGAAGACCGAGTGGTGAGGCAACATCAAAGATACCACCAAGTCCAACAGTTGAATTTATAACAAACCTAGTAAGATCATTAAGCGCATTAACTGGCTTTCCTTGAAGTAATTGATTTACAGTTGTATCGATTTCTTCAAGATTATCAAAAAAATTAGTAACGCCTTTTTTTATAAATCTCGGGGATTTGGAATAAGTTTCAGCAACAGGCTTAAGAAAATTAGCATCTACTTTCTCATTAAATTCAAAAGATATCCTATTTAACTCTTCAAAAGGATCATTAATATCTTCTGAGTATAGAAAAGAGGAACTTATTATTAGTGTATAAAGAATTACTCTCATAACTTATTATACAAGCGTTTGAATTGTTCTTGATATGTCCAATACTAAGTTAGTAGACTTTTTTAATTCTAAATTATATATATCTTTACTATAGGATATTTTTCCTAGACATTTTAAATTTTTTTTCAGCAAGGGATCATAACAATCATCAAATAGTTGATTTGAGGTGTTATTTTCAACAAATCCTAACAAAGGTATTTTTAATTTATTAAAAAAAGATATTGACCTTAGTAGATCATGAACTGCTAATTTATTTGGCGTAGTTACAAGCAGGCTATGATCAGGTTTTACTTCAGACGCAACAGTAAGATATGCGTCTCCAGTTCCTGGCGGCATATCAACAAACAGATAATCTAATTCATCCCAAACCGTTAGTTCCATTAATTGTTTAATTGCACCACTGAGCATGGGTCCTCGCCAAATAGCAGCTCTATCATCATTTAAAATAAAACCCATAGAATTTAATTTAACTCCCATTGACATAACAGGTTCCATGAGTTTTTTATCATTTACATTAATGTAATTAGGTTTTTTGCCTACTACATTAAAAAGTATATGTTGATTTGGTCCATATATGTCTGCATCAAGGATGCCTACTTTATGCTTGTCAGCAAGCTTCATGGCAAGAAGAGCCGTAGTAGTACTTTTTCCAACACCACCTTTAGCAGATGCTATAGATATTATCTTTTTTATAGTCATATAAATTCTATTTTCACATATAATACAGAGGATATGGACTCTGATACAAAAGAAAGGAAAATACTTGTTACTCAAGCTCTTCCTTATGCAAACTCATCTTTACACCTTGGACATATTCTAGAGGCTGTTCAAACAGATATATGGGTCAGATTTAATAATCTTAATGGCAATGAATGCTTATTCTTTTGTGCAGACGACACCCATGGAACTCCAGTAATGCTTAAAGCAAAAGAACTAGGTATTGAGCCAGAAGTACTTATAAAAGATGTTCATAAAGACCATATGGATACATATAAGTTATACAACATAAATTTTACAAATTATCACACCACTCATTCAGAAGAAAATAAAAAATATGCTGAAATGATTTATAACAAAGCAAAGGTAAATAACCTGATAACAAAAAAAACAATTAAACAGTTATTTGATAATAAAGAATCTATGTTTTTATCTGATAGATTTGTTAAAGGTACATGTCCAAAATGCAAAGAGGAAGAGCAATACGGGGATGGGTGCAGCAAATGTGGAGCAACATACGATGTCAATGAAATTATAAACCCTGTTTCTTCTCTTTCGGGAACAATCCCTGTGCTTAAAGATAGTGAACATATTTTCTTTAATTTACCCAAACAAATTGATGTTCTCAAAGAATTCTTAAAAAAAAGCGATCTTCAAAAGCCTATAGTTAATAAGTTAAGTGAGTGGGTAAATGATGATTTACAACAATGGGATATATCAAGAGATGCTCCTTACTTTGGTTTTAAAATTCCTGATGAAAAAGACAAATACTTTTATGTTTGGCTTGATGCGCCAATTGGTTATTTAGCTTCAATAAATAACTGGGCAACTTCAAATAATAAAAAAATGGATGAATTATGGTCAAAAGATTCAAATTACGAGATTTATCATTTTATTGGTAAGGATATAGCATATTTTCACGGCCTATTTTGGCCTGCCCTTCTTGATTCAGCTGACCTGAAACTTCCAGATGGTATTTATGTACACGGTTTTTTGACTATAAATGGTGAAAAAATGTCAAAGTCTAAAGGTATAGGTATTTGGGCAAGAGAATTTGCAGAACTATCAAACCCTGAATTATTGAGATATTATTTTGCAGCAAAACTTAATGATAAAGTTGAAGACATTGATCTAAATCTTGAAGATTATGTAACAAGAATTAATTCTGATTTAGTTGGTAAATACTGCAACATAGCTAGCAGAAGCTCATCTTTCATTAAAAAAAATAATAATGAACTATCGCAAAATATAGACCATGAATTAGTTGATAAAATTACTTCTATAAAAGATTTAGTAATAAGCCATTACAATTCAAGAAATTATTCGAAAGCTGTTCGAGCTGTAATGGATGCTGCCGATGAAGTAAACAAATATATTAATGATAAAACTCCATGGAAAAAAGATTTAGTTGAATCTGTAGAAATTGCATCTACTGCTCTTTTTGCTTTTAAAGTTCTCAGTATTTACCTAAGTCCAATTATTCCCAACATTACAAAAAATGCATTTGAATTTCTTAATACTGATAAAAATTCTCTTAAAGATTTAAATACACCCCTTGAAAAAACTATTAATAACTATACTCCTCTACTTAATAGATTAGAGCCGATTGAATTAAAGAAGGATAAGCCTATGAATGAAGATAATAATATTGATATTAAACACTTTGCTGAAGTTGATTTAAGAGTTGCAAGAATTATAGAAGCATCTAATGTTGAAGGAGCTGATAAACTTCTTAAGCTTAATTTGGATGTTGGTGATTTAGGCAAAAGACAAGTATTTGCTGGAATTAAAAAAGCTTATAGTCCAGAAGATCTTGAAGATAAACTAGTGATATTGGTAAGTAATTTAGAGCCAAGACAAATGAAATTCGGTATATCAGAAGGAATGGTACTAGCTTCTAGTGATGATGAAGGTATATATTTAATATCTCCGGATTCTGGAGCTAAACCAGGATTGAGGGTTAAATAGTGAGTCAAGAAACAGATATTATAGTAATTGGTGCAGGCCCAGTCGGTTTATTTACAGTATTTGAAGCAGGGTTACTTGGGCTTAAATGTGTACTTATAGATAATCTAGATAAGCCGGGAGGTCAATGTGCTGAGCTTTACCCAGAAAAACCGATATATGATATACCTGGAGTAGCCTTTCAGACAGCTCAAGAACATGTAGATGCCCTTTTACTTCAAATTAAACCATTTGATTATGATTTATATCTAAACCAAAGGGTTGAAGTTATAGAAGAGGTAAATCACAACGAAGATATATATTGGAAAGTAACAACGAATGAAGAGAATTCTTTTATTTCAAAAAATATTTTCATAGCAGCTGGTGCTGGATCCTTTGAGGCTAGAAGACCTCCTAATATTGAAGAGCCAGATAAATTTTTAAATCACGGCGTAAACTATGCTGTTAGATCAAAAGATAAATATAAAGATAAAGATATATTTATCTTTGGTGGAGGAGATTCCGCACTTGATTGGTCTGTAGAGCTTGCTGAAAATGCAAAAAGTCTTTCTTTAGTTCACAGAAGAGACGCTTTTAGAGGAGCTCCTCATACCGAAGAATTAATGCGAGAGCTAGTTGCAAAGAAAAAAATTAATCTTCTAACTCCATATGTAATTGAAGATATTCATGGTGATAAAAAAGTTAATAAAGTTTCATTAAAGAACTTTGATACCAAAGAAATAATTACACATAATGCCGATGAATTGATATTTTTGTTTGGATTAAACAAAAAACTTGGGCCTATTCTTGATTGGGAACTTGAGCTTAATGAAAAGAAAATTAATGTTAATACTGAAAATTTTCAAACATCTAAGGATGGTATTTTTGCAGTTGGAGATATAAATGATTATCCAGGAAAACTTGACCTTATTCTATCTGGTTTTCATGAAACTACTCTTGCAGTTCAAAAAGCTTATAAGAGAATATATCCTGGTGAAAGGGTTCCATTTGGTTATACGACCTCAAACACAAAGCTTCAAAAAAAATTAGGTGTTCTAGATAAATAAATTGGAATTAATTAATCTAATACATAAGGAACTGCCTCAAATTCAATGTGGTAGGTGCGATACACCTGGCTGCAAGCAATATGCAGAGGCCATAGCTCAAGGCTCTCCTCATGACAGATGTGTTCCTGGTGGAAAAGAAACACTTAATAAACTTAATAACATTACGGCCATGCAATATGAAGATGTGAACTATGATTATGGTCCTTCAATTCCGAATCAAAAAGTAAAAATTATAGAGGAAGAATGCATAGGCTGTAAGAAATGTATAGATGCCTGTCCTATAGATGCTATAACTGGTGGAACAAATATGATGCATTCTATTATTGATGATATCTGCACAGGTTGCGAGCTTTGTATAGAACCATGCCCAGTGGATTGCATCGAGATCACACCTTTAACTGATCAACAAACCACTTTACCAAGAATAAACTCACAATTATTTTTCGATTTAAAAGAAAAATTATTAATTGATAAGAAGCGAAATAAATTAAAAAACTTTAGCAATGAAAATATAGAAATTAGTAATAATCTAAATACAAAAATAAATAATAGAAATATTAATAAATCAGAAATGATAGATGTAATGCAAAATACAATAATTAAATCTGATTTATCTAAATTACATAATTACGAAGATGAACAAATTGATTCTTTTATTAAAGAAAATAATTAATGCTTAAAAATCGATTTAGAAAATATTTACCTGTTGTTGTTGACCTTGAAACAGGTGGATTTAATTCTAAAGAAAATGCGATTCTCGAAATCGCAATTACTTTAATTGAAGAGGTTGATGAATCTTTAGTGGTTGGTGATACTCATAGATTTCATATTGAACCCTATGAAGGCTTAATTGTAGAGGAAGAGTCATTAGAATTTACAAAGATTAAACTTGATCACCCATTAAGAAATGCTATTTCAGAAGAAGAAGCTTTAAAAAATCTTTTTGCAATTATAAATAAAACAAGAGCAAAATATGAATGCTCAAGAGCTATACTTGTGGGACATAACGCACATTTTGATTTGTCATTCCTTAATGAAGCCATTAATAGAAACAATATAAAAAGATCTCCATTTCATCCTTTTTCTGTTCTAGATACAGTAAGTCTTGGCGTTATAACTACTCAACAAACTGTTTTGGCTAGGATATGTGATGCCTTATCTATTGATTATGATTCTAATGAAGCTCATTCAGCTGCATATGATTCAGATGTAACTGCAAAAGTTTTTTGTAAAGTATTAAACAATCTATCAATTAAGTAATTGCGGAATCAATAAATTTCTTAAGTTCACCTGTTTCATGCATTTGGGTAACAATATCAGCTCCACCTATTAGCTCACCTTTAACAAATACCTGAGGAAATGTTGGCCAGTCAGAAACAGATGGAAGTGTTGATCTTGCATCATTATTTTCTAAAACATCTACATAAGAAAATTGAGCTTCACACTCAATTAAAGCTTGAACAGTTTTTGCAGAAAAACCACACTTTGGTTCATATGGAGTTCCTTTCATGTAGATTAATAAATCATTTTCTTTAATTTGTGTTTTCAATTTGTCTTCAATACTCATAATTTACCTTTAATTAAATTTATATAGCTCTTTATAGTGTCAGTAAAGCCATTTTTCAAGGACTCTATGATAACAGCATGACCGATAGATACCTCATTAATACCACCAATTTTTATTAACTCAGGTAAATTTCTTAAATTTAAATCATGCCCAGCATTAACAAATAGATTTGTGGTATTTGTTATAGTTATTAATCTTGATAAAGATTCTATAATACTTAAATCACCTTTATCTATACATTTAGAAAAAGCTCCAGTGTGTATCTCTATTCCATCAACATCAATTAATTTAGCATATTCAACTATACTTAAATTAGGCTCACCATTCTTTATATGATCTACAAATAAAGAAATTTTAGAAGTCGGTGATATATTTTTGAAATCACTAATCAAAGCTTTTAAAGCTTGATCATGATCACCAGACTCCCAACCGTGGTCTGAGGTTATTTGATTAGGCAAATCAGGCACAAGGGTTATTTGATCAGGCTTAGATTCAAGAACAAGATTTTTAAAACCTAAAAAAACATCTGATTTCTCAGAAAATGGGTTTCCTTCAAGATTAAATTCAACACCCCTATCCTTGCATAATTTAGCAATTGAAATTACATCAGAGCTTGTAGCATGTCTATGATCAGGCCGCGGATGAAGAGTTAATCCATCTACACCAAGATCAATAGCTATATTTGCATAATCATCTAGATTAGGATAATTATCACCCCTAGCATTTCTTAAAAGTGCTATTTTGTTAAGGTTTAAACTAAACTTCATGTGATTCACGAACTTTCAATAAAACTAAACCACCCAAAATAAATAAGACTGCAATCGGTAGTAAGGCTATCCTTACGTCGCCATAAAGAGCCAAAAGAGTTCCAACCATGAGTGGACCAAAAATAGCCCCTGCTCTTCCTAATACATTGTAAATACCAAAAAATTCACCAGCTTTTTCAGGAGGTATAATTTTTGCATACAAACTTCGAGAACTACCTTGAATACCTCCCTGAACACTACCAACCAATATGGCTAAAATATAAAACTCTATAGCTGAGGTAAGTGTTGTTGAGAATATAATAATAAATACATAAAAAGCTATTGTTGTATAAAGCACTGATTTGTCACCATATTTATTTGCTATAAAACCCCAAAACAATGTTGCTGGAAAAGCAACAAATTGAACTAAAATCAATGCAGGTATTACATCATTGGCTTTTAAACCAACATTAAGTGCAAAATCTGCTGCAAGATAAATAACAGTATGAGCGCCATCAATAAATAAAAAAAATGCTAATAAAAAAAGCGAAATATTTTTATATTGTGAAATAGATCTTAATGTTGAAATTATATTATTAAATGATTTTTTTAATAAAAAACTCGAGCTATATTTATCTACAACCTCATTATAATTTCTTCGAATTGGAAGCATGAATACAAACCACCAAATAGACACCATAACAAAAGAAATTTTAATTGCATCTGACGATGATTTAAGCCCAATATCCTCCCAAAAAAGAAACATTAATGCATTGACTAAGAATAGCATTCCTCCTCCAAGATATCCCCATGCATAACCATAATTTGATATTTGTGAGATTTTATTTTCAGGTGCAATTTTTAATAAAATTTTGTCATAAGGGATTTGGGCTACACTGAAACAATAATTAGCAATACAAAAAAATATTAATGCATAAAACCATGAGCCCATTGAAAGTGTTGAAAGAAGTCCAACCAAAAGAGCTCCAGTTGTTGTAAGAGCAACAAGATATTTTTTAGTAGCATTGTTTATATCTGTTATAGCTCCTATAAAGGGAGCAGTAAGCAAAACAACTGTGTTACATATAGCTAACGCCCATGCCTTATAAACTGTTGCATCTGACATCTCTATACCGTTTGCCCAATACTGAAGATAAAAAACAGGAAAAAAACCTGCAACAACAGTAGTTGCAAAGGCTGAATTACCAACATCATATGCTATCCAAGACTTAACTTTTTTTGAGAATGCTGCTGATGATTTGTTATTCAATTTATTATTTTTTAAATGATTAAGAATATTCTATATCAAAATACATCTTGCATATCATTAAATATTTGTTATATTTTTTTTAAGGGGGAATTGAACAATGGATGATATGACGACTATTAAGTTTGGTGGTTTCTTTGTTGCAGGTATTGGCTTTGTTGTATTTTTACTTGGCCTAGGTGCTTATATTTTTTATTAAGCTGGCAAAAAATCTAAAGACTTACCAGAGAGTAAATGTAGGTGCAGATGAAAAATAGTTTGTCCTGCATTTTCTCCATTATTTATAACAATATTAAAAGTATCATCTAAATTTAATTTCTTAGATAACACGCCTGCAACAAACATGAGGTGACCTAAGAGATCCTTATCACTTTCGGATGCAACTGATAGCATAGGGATAACTTTTTTAGGAATAATCAGCAAATGAACAGGCGCCTGAGGGTTTATATCTTTAATAACAATAGATCTCTCATCTTCATAAATAATATCTGCAGGAATCTCTCTATTAATTATTTTTTCAAAAAGAGTGGATGGCATTTTTAAAAAGCTCTTAAAACTCTATAACCAATATAAAAAATAGCGAAAGTCATTAATATAGCGAGGGTGATAATCAATAAATCTCTTAATGTTTGAAGGAACTTTCCTTGTTTTTTTGCTTTTACAAGCTGAACTAAAAGATAGATTAAAGCAATAGTACTTATTGTTAGAATAAAAATGCTCAACATAATATATTATCCAAAAAGGGAACCAACGCCCGTTACCAAAAAACCTAAAGCAATACCCCATAGTAAACATGCTATTAGATCTGCAATATAAAATCTTACAACCTTTAGATCAGAAATACCAAGCAAAAAAGGAACAATAGGTCTGACAGCAGGAATAAATCTTCCAAGTAAAACTGTATAAGATCCAGTCTTATCTAAAAATTTTTGTGCCCTAGTAATAGTTCTCTTTCTCTTTACCATAACCTTGGTTGTCAATATTTGTGGTCCAATAGTCTTACCAAATAAGAAACTACTCATATCACCAAGATGAGCGCCGATAATTGCCACTGGAACAATATAATAAATTGATAACAAATCAGTGTTGTATATAAAGATACAAATTGAAAATAAGATAGCACTAGATGTAACAATACCTGATAGCACAAAAGCTTCCATAAAAGCAAAAAATAGTATGACAATCCAAGCATACTCAGCATTTGCATTTAAATATATTTCAATTTTTTCAAACATAAGATAAATATAATAAGTTTTACGATATTTTACTTTAAATATTGGTTTCGCATATAGTATGCAAAAGAAGAAATAATTTTTATATGATGATAGAAAAATTTAATATTTGCATCGATCAAGAGCAAATCGATCAGCTGCATACAAAGTTAAACCTTACAAGATGGCCAGATGAAATTAATGATGAATTTTGGTCACATGGAACTGGAATGCATTTTCTTAAGGATCTTTCTGCTGAATGGTTGAATACATTTAATTGGCGAGATCATGAAGAAAAATTAAATAAAATTGGTAGTTATAAATACAAAACCAAATCTGGCCTTAAAATACATTTCTTGCACTCAAAATCAAACAAAGACGGTGCTATTCCTCTAGTTATGACTCATGGATGGCCTGGGAGCATACAAGAGTTTATTAAAATTATTCCTATAATTCATAGTAAATCAAAAATACCAATAGATATAATTTGCCCTTCTATGCCAGGGTTTGGATTTTCTGATAAACCAACTTCACCAGGAATGAACTCAGAGAACATAGCTAGAATTCAGCATGAATTAATGTGCGCTCTTGGATATGAAAAATATGTTGTTCAAGGTGGAGATTGGGGGGCAACTGTTAGCAAGTGGATGGCAGAGCTTTATCCAGAGAATTGCATTGGTATTCACTTAAATCTTGTTATTGCTTTTCCTCCTGATGGCCCAGATCCTATGAAAGGAGTTACGCCAAATGAAATAAAATTATTAGAAAATTTTAATAAATATAAATCCCAAGGCTATGGTTACTATGAGATTCAACGAACGAAGCCTCAAACAATAGGATATGGTCTTAATGACTCGCCTATTGGGCTTGCTGCTTGGATTGCTGAAAAGTTCTATGGCTGGTTTGATACAAAAACTAATAAATTAGTTGTTTCGAACGATGAAGTCTTAAGTATTATTTCTTTATATTGGTTCACAGAAACAGCTACCTCATCAGCAAGACTTTATAAAGAAAATGGTGAAATTGGCTTTTCATTTAATAAAATTATTCAGCCAATGGCTGGAGCAATCTTTAAAAAGGATATTATGATACCACCACGCGCCTGGGCTGAAGAAATATATAATGTTGTTCAGTGGAATGAATATGATGGCGGACACTTTGCTGCTCTCGAGAAGCCTGAAATATTAGCTAATGACATAATAAACTTTATATCTAAGATCACTAAATAAGGCCCTTTTGGGCCTTATTTAAATTATTTTTTAAATATTAAAATTTTAGCTCAAAGCCGGCACTAATCATTGTTTTATTTCTTGAGTTTTCCTGCTGAGTCCTTTTTGAGTAACTTGCAAACAACTTCAAAATTGAATTGTATTGATAGGAATATCCGATAGTATTTTCTTCTCCTCCAACAAGTTTAATATCTGAATTTGAAGTCTGGAACATTAAAGATGATTTTGAAGAAATTTTTTGTTTTAAACTCATTACATATCCTGATTCTTTAATTGATGTGTCGGAATTAATAGACTCTTGATATAGAAAACCTAATGTACTTTTATTTAATGTCTTAGTTAAAGCGAATCTTTTGCTCTCAAAACCTTTGAGACCTGAATCAAAGCCTAATGATGATTTAAAGTTTTCTTTATTATAGTTAAATGAATAAGACTGATAATTTTTACTAGACGTTTTGATGTTGTTGAGTGTTATTTTTAGGCCATCAATAAGCTCTGGTGACGTATAACCAACCAAATCTTGAGACCTATTCTCACCTACAAAAAGATTTTTAATATCGGACTTACTGTCATTAAATAGATCTACTTTCAGTTGAGATTTTTTAAAGGCAGTATCATGCGTACCAATGAACAACTTCCCAAAATCACCTGAAATACCTATAAATGTATTTCTCTGTTTAAGTACTTTATTTTTATCTGCTTTGCCATCGGTCACATCTATTTCATTTTCAATTTGAATAAGAAAATTTACATTATCTGAAAGCTTAAATTTCGATTTATAGCCTATTCTAGAAGCATTACTATTTGTTTCTGAAGAGGACTTAGAGTTTATTTCAGTTGACAATATATCTAAATTAACTTTTCCATAAAAACTAGAATCACTTGCAACTAAATTAAAAGTATTAACTAAGAGAAATACAAAAAGTATAGATTTGGTAAATTTATTAGTAGATTTATTAATTTTTAAAAGATTTGTTTTCATTTTATTTTAGTGTGGTTAAATTAAAAAAAATAATTAAATCATAAATAAATGTAGTTTACATAACAGATAAGCCGCTATTTTCAAAATAATTACTACAAAGTCACATAAGTTTCTATTGAGACACTATAACGTAACAATATAAACAAATTAATTTTAAAAATACTTAAGACACTTATAATAGGCTATGAGTAAATATAATAAAGCCACTTCTATCTTTCTTTGTATGTTAAATTTTTTAATGGTACATACGTTACATTCATTTAGTGTTGTACCCATTTTTGAAACAGAGCAAGTTGCTATTGATGGAGATGCTGATGATCCGGCAATATGGGTAAATAATATTAATATTGATAATTCTTTAGTATTTGGAACAGATAAATACAATGGCATTTATACGTATAATCTTTTAGCAGAAACAATTAATTTTTCACCATCTGGTAATATCAATAACATTGATATCATTTCTTTAGAAAACCTTAAAACATCTCTACTCTTTGGGTCTAATAGAGATGATAGTTCGCTAGATCTTTGGATCTTAGATCACAAAAAAATTAATTCAGACATAGCATCCAACTCATTTAATCTATCTAAGGTCGCAGATTATAAAGGATTTACAAATATGATAGTTTATGGAGTGTGTGCTGGATATCATGAGGTTTTTGGTAATATTGCATTTATTACAGAGGATGAAGGTTCGAGGGTTCAGATGTGGTCATATGCGAATAATCTTAAACTAATTCATACATTTAATAATCAAAATGCTACTCAGTCTGAAGGTTGTGTCTATGATTCAGAAAATGAAACCCTCTTCATCTCAGAGGAACAGGATAGAGGAATTCTTAGAGCATATAAGGTTGATGAAGGCCTAGACTTTAGTTCACCTATGATCGTAGATACTAGATCAGGACGAATTGTGGGAGACCCTGAGGGCATTACTATATATAAGAAGAATTCTACTGAAGGTTATGTAATATTATCTTCGCAAGGTAACAGCACCTTTAATATCTATAACAGAATTTTTCCATATAATTTTATAAATAGTTTTACTGTTGAGGGTAATGAATATATTGATAGCACAAGTGATACTGATGGCCTTGATGTTGTTAATATTAATTTGGGTGAGGATTTTCCAAGTGGTCTACTGGTAATTCAAGATGGTAATAATGAAGGAAAAAATTTAATTAACAAACAAAATTTTAAGTTTATTTCTATAAAAGATGTTCTTGATAATCTCTAATATTAATTAATATGTATTTTACATTTCTAAACATTTGTCCATAATCTAATAATGGAGATAATTGCTAAACAAGAAAGAAGTAAAAAAAGAGTTGAGCTCATTCTTCAAACTGCTGAAACTATTCTGCTTCAAGAGGGTCTTGATGCAATTACAGTAGCAAATATAGCTAAATTTTCTGGTCTAAAAAGAACATCAACCTATAAATTTTTTCCAACCACTGACTCATTAAAAGCAATGATGATCAAGATGTATCTCAAGGACTGTGAAAATATATTTAGAAATGATTTAAAACCAATTGAGACAGATCAAATTTCAGTGATAGTCCTAAAAACTGTAGAGGTTTTCTATGATTTTTTTATTGGTTCGGAAGCTGCTCAATTGATAATTTTAAAAAATACAGTAAGTCCACCAATCTCATCTGAGTCTATTAATGATTTAGGTAGTTCTGTTGAAAGCTTTATAGATTCTAATGTAAGCCTTCCTGAAATGTATAATAAGAGTGGTGTTTATAGAGTGCTTGTTCAACTTATACTTTCAGTATTTTCATTAAATGCGAAGGAGAATGGAACACTTAATGAAGTCGGTAGGATTGAGGCCCATAGAGCGGGCCAGTCCTATTTACTTAATTGGATTTCTCAAAGCTCTTAATTAAAGCTTGCTAAATACCTGAAGTCATTAATGTCTCAATAAATCTAAGTAAGACATAAAATAAAACAGTTAAAGTTGCTCCAGCAGGTATAGTAACAACCCAAGATAATACAATTCTGCCAATGGAACTAAGATCAAGATGGGAAACACCTTTTGCAAGTCCAACGCCTATAACTGCCCCTACAAGAGTGTGTGTCGTTGAAATAGGAAAACCTATATAAGTTGCAGCAACTACAGTGGAAGCAGCTGCCATTTCAGCTGAAAAGCCAAGACTAGGTGTTAGTGTTGTAATTTTACTTCCAACAGTTTTAATAACTCTGCCTCCAAGCATGGCTAGTCCAAAAACTATTCCAATACCTCCAATTAATAATACCCAAGGACTAACGGCAGATTTTGCACCAATTGCTCCCTCAGAAGCTACACTGATAATTGCAGACATAGGACCAATAGCGTTAGCAACATCGTTTGATCCATGAGCAAATGCCATAGCAGATGCTGTAACTATCATTAATACAGCAAATGCAGATTCCACACCATATTCTTTAATTTTATCTTTATTTATGTTCAATAAGATATATGTAATAACCGTTACAACTAAACCAAATGCAATAGTAACCAAAACAACCTCATTATCAGTTAAAGGCAGGCCAACATGCTTTAAACCCTTTCGAGCAGTAACTAACCCAATGATTACTGCTACAAAAAAACTATACAAAGGTATTAATGAAACAGCAGCTTGTGTTGGATCTTTTCTATCAAGGATAAACTTTTTAGCACTTAAAAATATAAAGAAAGCCATGGTGCCAGAAACTGCCGGCGAAACAACCCAGCTTGCTGCAATAGTTCCTACCTTATCCCATGATACTGCTTGAAAACCCATAGAGATAATAACAAAGCCGACAATAGAACCGACGATGGAATGTGTTGTTGAAACAGGCCACCCTTTTGAACTTGCTACAAGTAGCCATGTACCAGCTGCAAGAAGTGCTGAAAGCATACCAATAATAAATATATTTTCTTTTCCGATATATAAATCTGGATCAACTATGCCTTTTCTTATCGTTGAGGTAACTTCACCACCTGCTAGATATGCGCCAAGGAATTCAAAGACAGCAGCAATAAATATGGCTTGTTTGAATGTGATAGCTTTACTACCAACAGAGGTTCCCATTGCATTTGCAACATCATTAGCACCAATACCAAATGCCATGAAAAAGCCAGCGAAAGCCGCTATAATAAGAATTAACGTAGGATCTATGAATAAATTTTCCATTTTTAATATGAATTAATTAATAATTGTGCATATTTAAACTATCTAATGTGACATTTTTGTTAAATTGAACTTACTTTTCAGTGAAATAAATAACCTTATTTAATAATATGAATCTTATATCTTTAGACCAATCAGAATATAAAATGCTTCATGCTAAAGCCTATGCATTAGAAAAGAGAAGATTGCAAATTGAGCTATTAAAATTACAGGAAGATGTAATCAAAAATAATAGGAAGTTATGTATAGTCTTCGAAGGAAGAGATACAGCTGGCAAAAGCTCTGCAATTAAATTTTTTTCAGAATATCTAAGACCAAATAATTTTAATTACGTGCAATTGGGAATACCTTCAAAATGGGAATCATCGCATTGGTTTCAAAGATGGGCAAAAGTGTTACCAAATGATGGTGAGATTTCTTTTTTAGATAGGTCTTGGTATACAAGAGCTATTACAGAACCAATAATGGGCTACTGTACTGAAAACCAATATAGAACATTTATGAGTAGAGTGAATAAATGGGAAGAATCACACATTGCTAATAATATAGAAATTACAAAATTTTATTTTTCTCTGTCTAAAGATCAGCAAGAAAGACGAATGAATGCTAGAAAGAACTCACAGCTCAAATATTGGAAACTTTCTAAAAACGATGAAAAAATCGTTACCAAGTGGGATGCTTTTACTTTTTATAAAGAGCAAATGTTTTCAAGAACTGCAACTGAAAAATCTCCGTGGGTAAAAATTAATTCTAATAATAAGATGATCGGAAGATTAACAGCTCTAAGATATTTATTAAATAAAATGGATTATGAGAACAAAAAAATATTAAAGCCAGTTACCTGGTCAAAAGCAATATCAAACTACTCTGCCACCATTGAAGGTGTTAAGTTTGATAACCTTACTTACGAGCAATTCATGATAATTACAAAATATAGTGATGATACATAATGAAGATTGCATCTATTGATATTGGAACAAATGCTATTAAATCTAAAGTGTTTAATACAACCCCTACTTCAATTGATTTTATTGAAGGTATCAGATCTCCTATAAGATTAGGTGCTGAAGTTTTTAATTCAGGCAAATTATCCGATCAAAAACTTAATGAGCTATCAAAAACGTTAAAAAAATATCAAAAAATATTTATCAAAGATGATATCAAGATGTATGAAATAGTAGCAACATCTGCTTTTAGAGATACTCACAATTCTGAAGATGCTAGACGTTATGTTGAAAATAAAATCAATCATCCAATTAGAATTATATCTGGTTTAGAAGAGGCGCAACTAATGCGCTTTCATCCAAAAGCTCAATTGGGTAATAATAAAGTTTTTGTTGATGTTGGGGGTGGAAGCACTGAAATATATATATATAAGAATAATCACCATATTATTCAGTCTTTCCAATTAGGAGCAGTAAGATCTATGCTCAATAAAGACAAAAAAAGTGAATGGGAAAGACTTCGTGAATGGCTATCTAAACAAAATAAAGTTGATACATTAGTTGGCCTAGGTGGGAGTATTAAATCATTCTTAAATATTATTGAATCAAAAAAAATTAGTACTAAAATATTTAAAGAGGAAGCTGATAAATTAAAAAGAATGTCACAACAAGATAAGATTGATAATCTTGGTCTTCAACCTGATAGAGCTGATGTTATTGATTATGCATTAAATATATATTTTGAAATTATAAATAATTTAAACGTTCAAAAAATAAAATCTACAAAATGGGGTGTATCAGATTCAATGGCTGTAAAAACATTTCACGAGCTATATTCAAAAAAAATTTCTATATATAAAGATTAGATAAAAATAACTTCAGTTTTAAAAGTGGTGCCTAAATTTATAAACTCAATACTTTCAACATTCATTGATGAAGAATTAATTAACTCTTCTACTAATAGCAATATATTCTGAATATCAGGTGAACTGAAAAGCACTATTGTTTTATTCTCAACCTGATCTACAACAATATTAGTCACATTACTATATATACCATTTTCAACAAGCTCATTTACTAAATCTTTATTCACCACAACAGACTTAGGAATTTGTGTTAATACTTTTGATTGAGCATATACATATTCATAATCAATTTTTTCTTTATTTAAATTTTTTAATGAAAGGCTATAACTGTTATATAAATTTATTAAAAGAAATGAGAATAAAGAAAGTAATAATAAAATTAAAGCACCTGATAGAATATATAATTCTCGTGTTTTAAGTCCTGTTAAAAAGCTATTCATTATCAATACTCACTTCTATTAAACCTGAAACGCTGTTATCTAAAGAAATAGTTTCTTCATTTAAAATAACAATATTCATTTTTTTTGCTAGTGCCTTAATTGCTTTGAATTGGAGGCTTGGCATATCTTTAATAGTTATTGTGGCTGTTGATTGATTAAAACTTATTAAAATTTTTTCTAAATTAGCAGTATTAATTAAATCTAAGAATTCTAAAGATGGAAGCTTGATATCATCACCCTTCTCTCTTAATGGTGCTGAGCTCATTATGGAATCAATTTGAGATCTTGGCCTAACTACATTTTTTATATCACTATTAATAGATGTAAAAATATCAAACGTAGCATTTTTATATGCCTCAGCATTTTTATTATTGTCATTAATAATTAATAAAGGCATTAGCAGGATAAGTATTAGACTAAAAATAAGACTACCAAACTGCATACTAGTAAAATTAAATTTGCTTTTGAGTGAATTATAGGAAAAAAAGAACTTATAAAAATTAGGTAACAAATTAATATCTCTATCAAGAAACATATCTAGAGAAAATTCTTTACATTTATTATCAGGAAATATTTTTTTTAAGCTATCTGAATTACTATAAATTGTTGGCTTGTAATTATGGTTATTATTTTTAATTAGCTGGCTATATTCTTGAAGTGATTGGTTTGTAATACTGGTACCTGAACCTCCAGCATATGAAAAAAAATATTTATTATCAAACTCAACAATTATATCCCTGTTAGCTTCTGCAAAAAATGAATATTCTGGAGTAAGAAGGATATTTGTATTTAATAGGGTAAGAGATTTATTAAAATCCTCAACAATTGAGTTCTCAACTATGTAGCCAACACCTTCATGAAATATAAAATTATTATCTGATATCTGATTTACAATTGTATTATCAATACTAGAAGAAAAATTGGCTAAGTGAATGTCGTCGGAAACATCTTCATTTTTATGATCTTCATATGATGTAACTAAAACAGAGGGTATTAAAACAATTAGCATTTCATTTTCTTCTAAAAAATTAAGCTGCTGAATATTAGAGAAATTCTGATAGGACTCTAAGCTATCTATACTGGAATATAGTCTTAATGATTGACAAGAAGAATCGTTAAAATATGCAATATATTTATTCATTTAGATACCATTATAAGTTCTTGAAATAATATAGCTATTTTTGCTATTACCATAAACTATTTTACTAGTAGATGATGCATAAAAATTATCCTGAGATACTTTAGTTAATAAATCAAAATTTGTTGAAGAGAAACCCACTAAACCATAAGGTAAATTTAAATCTATTGAAGGAAAAAGCAGTTTTAATTCATCTATATTCTCAACACCGTCCTGCCCAATACTATCAATAATATTCTCAGCATCCGTTATTGACATATTTGGGTAAAAAGATGAAAGCAAAAGAGAATCATCTAAATCCAAGGTATTTATATTTAAAGCAAGTTCTGTGTTATTTTTAGTACAAATATTACTTTTTACTAGTTGCCAGCTAGCTTTTCTAAAAGATGGCAAGCTTTTCAATTCATTTACAGAAAAGAATAATCTTTTACCCGTATATTCTTGAGGGCTATGGAGAGGCCCAGTATAGTAGTAGTCCTCCAAGCCAAAGGCGCGCGGTTCCGAATCTATATCTATCCAATCGATTACTTGGTCAATCATTTCCTCAATTAAATTATTATCTACTGAGTGCATTCTCATTAATTTTCTAAATGCTTCTATGCTTTTTTTATTTTCAATGTAGTTTTTTTTATTTCTTAGTACCAAGGAATTGATATTAAAGCAATTTGAAGAATCGATAATTTTAGCCAAAACCTTACCCTGCTCTGTTTCAAAATAAAGATCATTATTAAGAAGTGGATTGCTCCTAGATAATTTATTAGTATTAAAATTCAACTCTATATCTATTTTTTTTATTGCTAGTGATTCAATATTTTTAAAAATATTTAAAGATGATGATTGAAACTCAAGATAAGCTGCACGTTTCAGTGAAATTAAGTAATTATTTCCAATTACCACAGCAATAGATGATAACAACAGAATAATTAACAGAACTGTTATTAACACAACTCCTTTATTGTTATTAGTTAAATTCATTAGAAATGTTTGGCTCTATTATCCAGATATATGATTTATTCTTTTGAATAAATTCTATTTTTATTAACATTGGTATTTTTGTGGACGTATTAATTATTGGCCAAGATGAATGCCATTTATTTTTATAAAAAAAGCTAATGTTAAATTTTTCGAGATCTGTTAATAAAATTGACTCTACAAATTCATCTTGGTTATATGGATTTGAAGAAAAATATTGGCGCCTTTTAAGAGTATTCTCCTGATATTGATACTCAATTCTTTTGATTGGCGAAACTTTTTCTGAAAAAGATCTTATATAACTATTAAATAATAGTGAATTTGAGTTTTCATTTGAAATAAAGCTTCCGTTCATCTTTTTACCAAAGAAATCATAAGAAGTAACATTAACAATTTGCCTTAAGTCTCTTCTAACTTTGCTTGATGAAAGGTTAATACTTTTAATTAAGTTTAAATGTTGAGTTGTTTTAGACTCAGTATCAAGTGAGGACTGCAATATGTTTGATGTGATTAAAGTAATTATGGATAATATGACAAGTGATACTAATACTTCAATTATTGTAAATCCCTTGTTAATCATTAGTTAGATATCCTTTAGTTCTGTATGAATATGTTGATGATTTTTCTTCTTTAACTAATATTTCATATTCTAATAATTCTTGCGTATAACCCTCATAGAATGATTCTTCCCAAACCCATATTTTAGATCCCATTTTTGTTTTCCCGTTCCTTGAAATAGTGGTTGTTGGTTTTTCAATGGTATTAATTAATGCGATTCTATTGTTAGCAACTTCCTTTGCCAAGTAATGATCTTCTAATTTATATATTGAAGTACTGGTAGATAGAATTAAGTTATATATTAGTAATAGTGATGAACTTAGAATAGCTAACGCTATTACAACCTCAAAAAGACTAAAGCCTTTGTTAGTATTTAATTGCTTTTGTTTCAATTGTTCCATTGGTATTGATTGTTGTTTCTAAAATAAAACTAGAATGATAAATGCTTAAAGTACCACCAGAATTTTCACCTGATGGATAGAAAATAAGAAGTGGTACTTGCTGCGTATTAGACTCTAAATCAATAATTGATCCATCAAAAAATTTGAATGATTTATTATTATTAATAAATTTATCCCATGGAGACTTATGATTTTGCAGCTGATCAATTTGATCTAAATCATAATCAAGTATGTATATTAAATCAGCTTCATTGTTTGCATACCAACCGATTGGATTACCAGTAATAATGCTTTCTTCGGCTAAGTGATTAAAAGTATTTTCGAATGATTTTTTGTTAGTTGATACTGAATCAGATAAACCTGCATTAAGCACTAATAAAGAAGAAGCAATACCTATTATTAAAAGTACTACAAGAATTTCAATTAGTGTAAATCCTCTGATTGTCTTATTGCATCCAATTTCCAATGTCAGTATCCTCACCCGTTCCACCAGGCATTCCGTCTGCTCCTAAAGTGTATAAATCATAATTTTTACCTTTTAAAGGTGGGTTCTCATATATATAAGTACGCCCCCATGGATCAAGTGGCTCTGATGATATATAACCACCTTCTGGATATAAAAAAGGGTTCTTTAATTCAGAGTGAGGAATTAATAGTGCCGATAAACCCTGTGAGGTTGTCGGATAAGTTAATTCGTTAAATTTATATAGTTCAAGGGCCTTACCTGTCTGAGCCATGTCAGCTTTGATTTTTTCTAAGTTTGCTCTTTGAAAAACCGGGGCCGTATTTACAACAACAATAGTTGCTAAGATTCCTAAAATTACCAAAACTGCCATCAGTTCAATCATTGTGAAACCTTTATTATATTTATTCATAGTTACCCTAAAGCTAAAGTGTTCATTTGCATTATAGGAATAAGTATAGCTAGAACTATCAACATAATAAATCCACCCATAAATATAATTACAAGTGGTTCAAGCAGAGATAAAAGTATAGTTCTTTTAGATTCTATTTCATTTTTCATAAAATCAGATACCTTGGAAAACATTTTTACCAGATTGCCGGACTTATAACCACTTGATACAAGCTGAATAAATATACTTGGAAAGATATCAATACTCTTAAATGAAATAATAAAATCTTTACCCTCTATAACATCCTGTTTTACATCTAAAACTTTTTTTGATAAATATTTATTAGTTAATATATTTGAAGATTCATCTAATGCCTTATCTAAATTAGTACCTGACTCAAGTAACAGGCTCATTGTGCTTGAAAATCTTTCAACTTCTGAGTTTAAGATAAAGTTACCAATCAATGGAATAGTTAAAAATTTTTTATGATAAGTTATATGATTATCGCCAATCTTAATCATATATCTATACAAGTAAGTTATACCTATAACAAGAAAACAAGTAATAAAAAAAATAACTCCTATATTGTTTGAAATGCTTAATAGTGCTTGAGTAATAAAAGGAAGTTCAGCACCTGATTTTATAAATTGCCCCACAACTGTAGGAAGTACAAATATCAGAAGGGAGGCTATAACAATTAATGAAAATCCAATTAAAATTATAGGATAGGTTAAAGTGGAAATAATCTTTTGCCTAATGGCTGCACTCGATTCTAAATAATCAGCCAATCGATCAAATACAGTATGTAAATTCCCAGACGAATCACCCGCAGAAATTAAAGAGGTATAAGTTTTAGTAAAAGCTCCAGGATATTTGTTCATAGACATTCCAAGCCTATTACCTTGAATAATATCTTCTCTTAAGTTTAGTAATATATGGACTAAATTCTTATTAGAGCATTGATCTGCGGTTATTTTTAATGCTTCTACGACAGATGTATTGGCTTCCAAGAGTGTTGCCATTTGCCTAGTCATTATTACAATATCTTTAGTTTTAACTTTAGATATCTTAGATAAATTACCTTTAGATTCTTCAACATTGAGTGGGGTTAAATTCAACTCTTTTATTAATCTTCTAGCCTCTCTTTCAGATTGGGCGCTAAGGTGGCCCTTTTTTTTCAAGCCATTTATATCAAGTGCAGAATAACTATATGCTGGCATCTTCTTGTAGATTATTTATTCGAATTAACTCCTCACACGAAGTGATACCATTAAGTATTAGTTGTTTTGCAGCATCATCTATAGATTGACTGTTTTTAAATACATAGTCAGCAATTGAATTTTCAGAAGAATTATTATGAATCATTTCTTTTAAATGTTTATCTATTTGAATACATTCGGCAATTGCTATCCTTCCCTGATAACCGCTTTCTGAACAAGTTTGACAACCAGTCGATACATAAACTTTATTCTGAGGCTCTAAATTAAATAATTTAACCGCATTACCAGAGGGAGCTTCCTCTACTCTACATTCTAAACAAAGCCTTCTAACTAATCTTTGAGAGATTATGGTTCTTAAGCTTGATGCTAATAGAAAAGATTCAATACCCATATCTCTAAGTCTTGTTATTGCTGCAATTGCACTATTTGTATGAACAGTTGAAAGAACAAGGTGCCCAGTTAAGCTAGCCTGAATTCCTATTTGTGCTGTTTCTACATCTCTCATCTCACCAACCATCACAACATCAGGGTCTTGGCGGAGAATAGCCCTAAGGCCTTTCGCAAAGGTATAGCCTGTTTTTGAATTCACTTGAGTTTGACCTATACCGTCAAGAGTATATTCAATAGGATCTTCAACAGTAAGAATATTTTGAGATGAATCGCTTAAAAATCTTAGACCAGAATAAAGAGTCGTAGTTTTACCTGAACCAGTTGGACCTGTAAAAAGAATAATTCCTTCAGGGTTTTTAAGTGATGATTTATAATTTTTTAATATCTCTGGTGGTAAACCTAAGTCATCAATATTGATTTGTGATGATTGCTTATCTAATAATCTTAGAACTATTCGCTCTCCATATGATGAAGGTAAGGTTGAAACCCTTACATCAATATTTTTATCTCCAAGTGAAAGTGAAACTCTCCCATCTTGAGGTAATCTCCTTTCTGAAATATCAAGTCCTGATATAATTTTTATTCTTGAAATCAATACCGAGCTAATTTTACTATCTTGCTTTAGTATTTCTTTTAATAACCCATCAATCCTGAATCTAACAATTAACCTATCCTCATATGGTTCAAAGTGAATATCAGATGCCCTTTCTTTAATTGCTTGACTAATGATTCCATTAATAAGTTTTATGATCGGAGTATCATTACTACCACTTAACAGATCTTCAGTTGCGGAAATACTTCCTGCAAAGGTTTGTAAATCAAATTCATCACTTAACTCTTCTGATAGACCTGATGAGTTATTATTTATTGAAAAACTGTTAGTTAAAAGTTCATTAAAAACCTCGGGCTTACAAAGAGAAAATATAAAGCTTGATTTCAAGAATCTTTGTATTTCATGGAATAGTTCAATTGATAAATTATTTGGAGAAATAACATTTTTTTTGCCATTCTCATCGAATGCTAAAACATTATTTTCTTTAACAAAATCATAAGGTAAAAGATTTGATATATTTTCTTTATCTTTATTAAGACGCATTAAGAAGACTAGTTATCTGGCTTAGTTAAGTCTATTACTTGCTTAGATTCACCTGTTAGTAATTGACGAGCCTTAATGTAATTATATTTATCAGTAGATAGTTGGACTGATTCATCAGAGTCAAGAATGATTGTGGGCCTTAAAAATACCATTAGATTTTTTTGAACAACTGACGATGACGAGGATTGAAATAACTTACCCAGTACCGGTATGGAGCCTAGAAGAGGAATTTTAGATATAGTTTCTTGGGTGTCCTCATCAATAAGACCACCTAAGACTATTATCTGACCATTATCTACGAGTACTGTTGTTTCTATGACCCTTTTATTAGTAATCAAGTCTATCCCACTAGTAATAACTCCAGCAACACCAGATACTTCTTGTTTAATATTTAAAATAACAGAACTGCCCTCATTAATTTGTGGCGTGACTTCAAGTTTTATTCCAACCTCCTGCCTTGAGGTAGTTCTAAATGGATTGGCATTGCTAGTACCTAAACTTTCACCAGTTGTAATAGGTATTTCTTGGCCAATAACTAAATTAGCAGTTTCATTGTCCATAGCTAATATTGATGGGGTAGAAAGTATATTTGAATTAGAATCCTGCGCTATGGCATTAATGATACCAACAAAATTATCTCCACCATCAGAAAGATCACCAAAACCGGTTACTAGTCCTTGTGTATTTAAGAGTGAGGATATAGCTGTGGTGTTTAAATTAACATCCTCATCATCACTTGCAGCCCCAACTATAGACAATAAGTCTGGCCCAGTACCACCAAATCTTGTTACACCAATTGGCACACCATCTTTATCATCACTTGTGTAAATTGTTTCAACTCCAAGTGTCTTTGCAGCAGTCTCAGATAGTTCTACAATAATTGCTTCTACTAATACTTGCGCTCTCCTAATATCTAACTTTGAGATTATGTTCTTTATGGTAAAAAGATTTTTTTCATCAGAAGATACAATTAGCGAATTTGTTTTTTCATGATGAGTAATTACTGTTTTTTTTCCATCAGCAGTATCAAGAAAACTGCCTGATATAGAGCTAAGTATTGATGATATGTCAGTTGCTTTGGCGTACTTTAAATAAATTACATCAACCGAGTCATCAGAGGTAATATCCGCATCAAGTTTATTTAATGTTGAAGAAATATTATTAGTTATAAAGTCACTAGCAGAAATTATTACTGAATTGGTTGGACTAAATGGTATAGCAGTAAACTTATTTATTGTTGGATTATTTTGAGCCTTCAGTTTATCTAGAATTCTTACAGCCTCTACTGCTGATAAGTTCTTAAGCTTCAGTATGGTAACCCTAGCACTATTATTTTGATCAAGATCGGTAATAAGACTTCTTATTCTATCTACGTTACTTCCTCTATCAACCAATAAAATAGAGTTTATTGACGGTATTGTCGAAATATGTGCCTGTCTTCCAACTATAGGTTTTAACATTGGTAGGACCTCTTCTGTAGCTCTATTAATGAGAGGTATAACCGCTGTTTCAAAATCACCATCACTATTTGTTGCAACACTAAGATCTCTTGTTGCTTCATTTTCTGGAATAGTTCTTACAAAACTATCATCTGAGATAATACTAAAACCATTTACCTGGAGCGTTCTCAAGTACACATCCCATACCTGATTTCTATTTAGTTCTGCATTTGAATATATTGTAATTTTTCCTTTTACTCTTGGATCAAGAATTATTGTTTTTTTTGAGAACTGAGCTATATCTTGTGTAACCTTTTTTATATCGACATCTTCATAATTTAATAGAAAAGTATCATTAGCTGACAAGAAAAATGGCAAGACTAATGCCTGAACCATTAAAAAAAATTTATATCTATTTTGCATTTTATTTACCAACTGTATTCTTAATTTTATAAATCTTACTTCCTTCACGGAAGATTATCTCATCTTGACTCACCTCAATTAATTCGAAAATACCTTCTAATTTTTCACCAATTGAGACAACGTATTCTTGATTAGATTTTTGGACAATTACAGATGATTCTAATCCGCCTGATCTATAACCTATCAACTTATATTCAAATTTTATATTAGATATATCATTTTGAATATATTCACCATCTGATGCGTTTGAAGGCTTTAGGTCTAATTTATCTACAATTACAAAATCTTTTATAGAAGTGTCTTTAGATATTTGAATTAAATATATAGAAAATAGTACCAAAGCTGGAATAGATAAGAATGCTATAAGAACTTTTTTTAATAATTTAAAATCTAACATGTAATAAGAAAAACTAATGAAGTATTAGTTTAACTTAATTAGTGAATCGGACAAATTTATCTGAAGATAAATCTATTTGAGTCCAGAAATTTTAACTACTTTGTTTAAACGACCCGCTTTCATGAATGTATGAAACTTTTTCCAGATTGATTTAACCATTACATTAGCTCCTTTTTAATTATTTCTTTTATGAAACAACTATGTGACATTTATGTGACAGAATAAAACAATTTACTATTGATGTAAAGTTTTTATTTTCCCGATGGCAATGTAAACCAAAAAATAGAACCTTTTGAAACACCTGATGAGACACCAACATCTCCATTTAGACTATTTACTAGGTTTTTAACAATAGCTAATCCAAGTCCACTTCCTTTATTATGTGAAGCTCTTGCCGATGCAGCTCTATAAAACCTATCAAATATATGGCCTTTATCTATTTCAGATATACCAACTCCATTATCTGAAATCATTACTCTTACATTATTATCATCTTGCTTTGTAGATATTTCGATTAATGATTCATCTGGAGAATATTTAAAAGCATTATCAACTAAATTTGTAAATATTCTTTCAAGTGCTTGTACATCGGCTTTAATTTTAGTCTTATGAGAAGGCTTATATACAAGATCTATTCCTTTCTTTTTTGTAAGACTTTTCATAGATACTATAAATGAATTAACAAACTCATCTAAATCTATTGATACTATGTTTAATTTTAAATCACCATATTCTATTCTTGATAAGTCAATTAAATCAGAAACCATTAATGAGAGTCTTTCAGAGTTGTGCAAAATTGCTTTTGCAAATATTTTTGCATCTTTTTTATTATCTAGAGCGCCATCCAAAAGAGTTTCGGAATTTGCCCTTATAACACTTACAGGTGTTCTTAACTCATGAGATAGGTTAGATATAAAATCTCTCCTCATAGAGTTGAGCTGACGAAGTTGAGTAATATCATGAAGAACTAATATAAACTCACCTGTGGTTTTTGATTGATTCATTGAACCTAAAACCCACTGCGTATTCTTTTTTCCCGTATCAATCTCAAATTCAATATCAGCTCTTTTTTTGTTTTTAACTCGTTTAAAAAGATAGTTAAGAGCAGGAATATCTAATTTCTTAATATTTTTATTATCTAATTCTTCGATTTTTAAGATAATTGATGCTTGCTCATTTGTAAAAACAACATCGCCTTTTTTATTCGTAACAATAATACCTTCTCCAAGATCATCTAATACCAATCCAAATTGATCTCTTTGTTTTGCAATAATTTTAATTTGATTTTTTAAATCTTCAGATATTTGCGATATGGACCTTGCAACAGTTCCAAATTCATCAATTCTTTGAACAGGTAGTGCTTTTAAAGCATCTTTTTTATGAACACCCTTTGATATATCATTTGCAACATCTGCTAATTCTTGAATATTTGAATATAAAAAATTTGCAGCAACGCCACTAGCTATTATTGACACGATAAATACAACAGCAAATAAAAGAATAACTGATAAGCCAAGCGTTCCTGTCACTGCATCTAAATAATTTAAAGGTACTGAAACTCTAATAATATTTGGGTCTACTTTTTGATTGTCCCTGATTGCAAAATATAAGAGGTCCTGATTAAGAGTACTACTATATCTTGATGACCAACCAATACCATTTAAAAGAGCATCAATTACTTCTATGCGATCTCCATGGTTATCAAGTAATGCAATTTGGTCCACATCAAGAAATGAATCACCTATCACTTTGCCATCATTATTGATAAATGTGACTCTTGAGTTAGATGCCTTACCTAAGTTATTTGCCTCTCTGTCAGCCTCTTCAGTGTTTGAGTATTTATTTAGATTATCTACTGAGATGAGTAACAAATTTGCTTGTTTTTCAAGCTCATCTACTATTTGTAGTTTAAATGTATTAGTAAGGTCCCTTTCAGCAACAACATACGTAATTGAAATACTTACCGTTAGCAGTAAAAAAACGATTAAAAATATTCGGGATCTAATTCCCATAAGAATTACTCAGGCGTTCTCGAGAATTTATAACCAACACCTCTAATAGTCTGAACGTATTTACCCATAGTCCCTAGTTTTTCTCTTAGTCTTTTTATATGCGTATCAACAGTTCTTGTGGTAACTTCAGCACTATAACCCCAAACATCAGAGAGAAGTTGATCTCTTGATTGAACACGCCCTCTTCTATCAATAAGTTGTTTTAGTAATCTAAACTCTAATGCAGTCAAAATGATTTGCTCTTTGTTAACAAAAACCTCATGAGAGTCTACGTCAATTACAAGATCTCCAAACTGTCGCTCTATTTCAACGGTTTCATTTTTTTGAACATTACCCCTTTTTAATATGGCCTTAATTCTTAATATTAGCTCTCTTACGCTGAAAGGTTTAGTGACGTAATCATCTGCACCCAATTCAAAACCTACTACCTTATCAACTTCATCATCTTTAGCAGTTAATATTACTATTGGGATATTTGATAAATTTTGTGTTGATTTAATTTCTCTGCATAAATCTAGACCAGAGCCATCAGGTAACATTAAATCGAGTACTAATAATGAAAAAGTATCATTTAAAATGGATTTACCCTCATTAAGAGAAGCTGCTGTATAAATTTCAAAACCCTCTCTTGCAAGATTATATTCTATAGTTTTTCGAATATCTGGTTCATCTTCTATGATAAGAATTTTCTTTGACATCTTAAGTTAGTTTAAAATCACAAGAATATTTATACCTTTTTTAAAGTGAATTTAAAATGCTTTATTGAATTTAGTTTCAAATTCTTTTCTTAGCTGAGGCTTATCAAACTTACCTGAAGCCAGTCTAGGCAATATAGAATCTGAAAATTCTATCTTTAAAGGTATTTTAAATGCTGCTAATTTATCAGCTAGAAATAATTTCAATTCATCAGGCTTCATTTTTTTATCTCTTTTAAGCACTATCGATGCACATAGTATTTCACCAAGCCTTTCATCGGGTATTCCAAAGACACATGCCTCAAGAATATCCGAGTGTTCATAGATGGCTTCTTCAACCTCTGGACATGCAATATTTTCTCCACCTCTAATAACCATATCTTTAACCCTATCTACTATATATAGGTATGGTCCATCAAAACGACCAAGATCTCCTGTCTTAAACCATCCATCTTCATTAATGCATTCCTCTGTAGCCTCTGGGTTTTTCCAATAACAAACCATATTTGCCATTGATTTAATAGCTACTTCACCCAGACCTCCTTCGTCTACATCATTCCAGTTATTATCAATTATTCTTATTTCAGTAACAGGAGGTACAACTCTTCCTGTGGACGAAGGGTTATTAATATACTCATCTCCATTACCTAGTGCTCCACATGCATTAGTTTCAGACAACCCATAACCTATTCCAGGCCTTCCCTCGAATTCCTCATCTAGCAACTTAACATGTTCAGCCGGCCTTGGACCCCCGCCACCT